>Ga0307518_10000436_pt1 | contig 31944 bp, 33 predicted proteins | sample 25_EM_MG_FD_203889 | JGI IMG/M metagenome (GOLD analysis project Ga0307518, IMG submission 203889) | Populus trichocarpa ectomycorrhiza microbial communities from riparian zone in the Pacific Northwest, United States - 25_EM | ecosystem: Host-associated > Plants > Roots > Unclassified | place... | reverse complement strand
CATGAAAGATAGAAAATGCATATGTGCTGCAGATAGTGTTAGTCAGAAAATTTTCCCTTTTTGTTTTCACTGGTTCACTGGAATAGCATCATGAGCTCTTCCATACAGGATTGACATTTAGTATAAAATTTAAGCAATTAAGAGTAAATTAAAAATGGAAATCCTAGAAGGTATGTGCAGATTTAAAGATGAATTAGGCCAAGGTGCAAGTGTATTCCTAGGTACAGAGTCAAAGGTGCTTAAGTTTACTTGCTCGCTAACCAAAGCTTCAACAAACACTCATATAGTTCTGCTGATATTTGTAGAAGGACCCAAAGTTGACCTTATTATGTAAAAGCGACAATTGGTTGTGTTATTTAATCATGCTGATGTCAGCAGCGAAAGTAGATTTTCTGTTCTATTATTAACTGTAGTTACATGGAATCCAATATTCCATGATACCACAGACTAATAAATGCTTCATTCGGTTAATTATTAAAACAAGGTTTTTGACCATCTTTAGCAGCAGCATAAAATACGAAGGAGGTGCCTGGTTTTTGAGATGGGAGCTCATAAAAAGAAATTAGCATTTGAATCTAGTAGTTCAACCTCATCACAATCAGATCACATGGGTGCAAGCATAGAAAAGCATGCAACTCCGAGGACAGATAAGGGAAAAACATTGTCTGCATTACCTGGAAGGGGTATTGGTTTGCACTTGAATGCCCTTACAGCTACAAGCAGTGGTAATGCTGTCAAGATTGAGACTCTAGCTTCTGGAAAGCAAGAAATAAGCCAGCCTCCTTCCCCTGCTGCACACATGGCATCTGGTTTAGATCCTGTTAGTAAATCCTTAGCTCTGATTACTGTGGAAACAGATTTTGTTCCTTTTGATAATGAAGATAAGGTTATGGAAAATGTTCCTCAGACATCGATGGTTGTGACTGAAGACTTTGGCATAAGCAGTCCCAAAATGAAGAGGTACATGTAGGAGTCAATACATTTCAATCTCTGTAATCAAATTCCCCAGCCAAAAATTTTGAATTGTTTAAATTTCAGGCAAAAATTCGAATATCTTGGAGCATCATCATGCAAGCGCTGCAATTGTAAGAGATCAAAATGCCTAAAGCTGTAAGTTCAGTTCAGTAGTTTATGTGTGCGATTCTTGGAGGACCTAACTACTCAAAATTCATCATCTTAATTCTTTCATCTGCTTTAGCATGATAAATTCTATAATTGCAATAAATATGAATGAAACTAGACAGAATCTGAGGGCTGTTTAATCTCTTTGATTCCAATGCTCAATGATTGTAAATTGGCCTTGAAAAACAGGGTTTCAGAATCTTGATGACAGTGGATTAAATCAGTATGTCTTTACTTTCCATCTCCGAAACATGCTTAACTGCTCACTTTCTAGACGGTGTAAAACAGATATCAAGTCACACAAGGAATTGAGTCAGTTACATTTTTATATTGTGGTTATCGTATTTTTACAAGATTGTGTTATTTGGTACAGTTATTGCGAATGCTTTGCTGCTGGTCTCTACTGTATTGAGCCTTGTTCGTGTCTAGAGTGTTCTAACAATCCTGCTCATGAAGATACTGTTTTGGAAACTCGCAGACAGATTGAGTCTCGCAACCCTCTTGCATTTGCTCCCAAAGTGATTAGAAACTCGGATTCTGTTTCTGAATTTGGGGTAGGAAATTCTCCTAAACTACATTGTTATTAGATGATAAATTTTGCTGACATCATAGTGATCACATCTAATGCTCAATTTTGCTAGAGCATTGTTTCATTTGTGAGTTAAAAAACCACAATGATGCAAAGCTTTGCAAAAATTCATGAAGAGGATTGCATGTTCAAGGTTGTGGTGCCATTGCAAATGGTCATGATGTATTTTGCCTTCGAACCAGCGTGCACTCAATTTTTGTTCATGCAGGAGGAGACTAATAAAACTCCAGCTTCAGCCAGGCATAAAAGAGGATGCAACTGTAAAAAGTCAAGTTGCCTAAAGAAATACTGCGAATGCTTTCAGGTTAATATTGCAAATGCTTCCTGATTTACCAGTTGTCCCTTTCTACTTGCAATGTTTGTAATCCCATCTAACATGGAGAAAACGTTACTTGTGTATAAAGGGTGGTGTTGGTTGCTCTTCCTACTGTAGATGTGAAGGATGTAAAAACACCTTTGGTTGCAAGAATGGTAAGTGGTATCATATTCTCCAAGCTCCCATACAGGTCCTAGCAATTGAATTAACCTATTCAAAGTTAGATATCTTACTTTACAAAATTATCTCATCTATGGCAGTCTTTGGAAACTGCTCATGCTTTCTCTAATAAAAGGGTTAATAATTTTATTTGTTTTAATTATTTTGAACTAATCATAGGAGTGGAAGAAAATGACCTCAAATGGGGGGAATCTAAAATCCACGAGAACACATCAAACCTGAATTTACTTGATATAATTGAAAAGGGTGAAGATCATCCAGATCTTATGGTACCTTCTAAAGATTCCAGGTATGATACATTAACCTACTATTGGTTCAGCATAGCATTTGTATTGATCATGTTATCTGTTTTAAAGATTTAAGGTTTATACATATTTAGGTCTCCAGTTCATCCACAAATCCCCATCAGTGGGCAGCTCTCAGGATCTTCCCTTTGCGATGTTGGTCCATCAACTAAAATGCGCCCTATCCAGAGATTTAGAACAAATTTTTTCTATCACCAGCCTAAATATGAGAAGCATCTTCAGGTAATTCCAGAAGATGAAACTCCTGAGATTCTGAACAGAAATTGCTTGCCTACAAGTGGAGTTAAGTCAGTCTCTCCAAACTCCAAAAGGGTTTCACCTCCTCATCATGGTTTTGGGCCATCAACTACTTGGAGGAGGGGTAGAAAGTTGATTCTGAGATCTGTCTCTCCATCCCCATCTCTCAACCCACCATGTGAGCAATGAACTTCAACCTCTCCTATGACATGCTGTCTTGTGATGCAAAGGCATGCTGTTTACTTGTTTGAGTTTCAGCTATTAATCAAGTTTCTCATTGTATAATAGTACAATAAGAATTCGCTTCCCCATAATGCTAGCCCCTGTAGAACCTATGCCGTGTCTATAATAGATGTGTTTACAAGATGAAAGCCGTGCCTGTAGCATAACTATACATTTGTATAAATTGGTCGTTAAAATTATTAGTTTTCATTTGTTTGTATTCTGTTCTTGGTCAGAAGTTAGAATTGCTACCTTTTTATTCCTCTTGCTTCCATTTGAACTACACAGTTCAGGAACTCGAGGACAAACGAACATACCAGGAATCAACTGCAGCAGATATTTCAAATTACACGATGAGTCCCAGCTAATCATAATCAATTTATTAAGATGTTTCATTACAGCAGATATTATGTGAAAACTTTTGTTATGGACATGCTTGTAGTTTTTTAACCAAAGGTCAACTAAGAAAAAAAATATTTCTTCTCCGCCTAGTGAAAGAGGACACGATGCTTTTCATGCAAGCTCAACCACACCTGTTGAAGAGAAGGATTTGGAGGAACGTGATAATGAAAAAGCTAAAAGTAGAGAGTAGGAGATGTGAATGGAGAGGCTACAGGATTTGCTAGTTACGAAGCCATGGATGGCTCAGTAGAATTGAAGACCTTGGGATGTTGAGGATCAAGATCAAGAGGACGATATAATGAGGACTGTCCCACCATTCGTCTCTCTGCAGCTGAAAAAAAGAGACTTCGTCAAAAGTGGGAACAAACCTAACCATAAAATTACTGGGGAAAAATAGGGTACAAGTTCCTTTTGGCTAGCCTTCTTCGGTCGTTGAAGTTGAGGAGGGTGACATGCTTGTTAATTTGGTCAATGACTTTTACTCGGCCAATTATTTTACTTGGGATGATCATAGAACAGTGCTTTTTGGAGGCCTATGGAAGGTTTCAGATCATATCCTGACTTTTCGTCAACAACATCCCGAATTTGATCACGATAAGGCCATTATTATTGAAAAGGCAGAGTTGTGTGGGTTCAAATTCGTCGGCTTCATTTAGAGTACTATGATGAAGGCCTTATTGACAGAAACGGTAATCAGAATGGCAGGACCGTGAGAATTGATGATTCTACTTCAGAGGGTTCCCAAGCATCCTTGGCTCGTATTAGTGCAGAGGAAGGCTTTTCACACCCTACCAAACCACCAGATTAGTGTGCTTATCAGGGACAATCACAAGCAAGAGAGGTGGATTCTTCTGAAGGAATGATAGAGGATTCAGTCTCTTGTAAAAGCTACTTGGTTTGGTGAGTTAGAGGGTATGGTTGATGCTACGATGGACGACTCTTCGTTCTTGCTGGGATTTCTCTCCATCTATTTTTGTTTGTGGATATTATACTGGAACACAAGAGGGGCTGCTAGTTTTGATTTTAGTGCTCTCACTAAAATAAATAAGGGTTATTATGCTGTTTATTGCACAGCCAAAGATCAGTGGTGGTGTTGCTGACAAAGTGTTTGAAAAGTTGGCTATGGCTTTTGTGAATTCTAAGTGGAGGAATCGTTTTGCTGATGCAGCAGTGCCGTATTTACCAAGGCTTAAGTCTGATCACCATCCAATCTGTCTAGTCAGTGCTCAGTGGGGAACTGGTGCAGTGTCTCTGTCAAAACAGCAGAAATATATAGTCTTCAGAAGTCCCAATACATGTCCCTTGACATTCATCTTCATCACAAAAGCACGAGACAGTGAGATTAATCTGAAGTGGTAATTTTCAAAATCAAAGGCAAGCTATTCGACAACTCAGATCGAAACTATCCATGGCTTCTAAGAAGACCATATCCAATCTTTAGAGTTATTGCGAAATGGGACAGCTTCAATTCTTCTCCAGGTGCCAACCCCAAGTGAGCATACCTCTGCTTGCAGCTCACGAGAAGAAATGGTCTAAACTTTAACAGCCTTAGACTGGTTAGACTTGGAGCTAAATCCAAGCCCGCATCAGTTCATGTCTGAATACTTTTTGGAACACTTGCATACATTAAGCAAGCCAGAATGAATTGACCAACTTGAAAGCATCAAATTCAATATCCACTTCCACAGTTAACACAGCAGTCTCATTAAAATACCCAGGTTTTCCATGAAGTAAAACCCAACAGAGGTTGTTATAATTCCTGACGATAACACACAAAATAAAATAATTAAAAAAAATTAATGTTGAAGCTCGGTTGGATCATGTCCACGCGGTTAGCCATGTCCCAATTGAGCTACCCTTCTTTCTCTTACCTCTTCTCTTTCTTTTATCCCTTCATCTTTCTTCTCTTGATTAGGCTAAACTGAACTCCATAAAACTTGATCGGATCAAGGCCCAATCAATCTCAAGTTTTGGTTTTGCCTAGTTAGCTCATTTAATTTACTTTTCATGAATGGTAATATACATGATACTGTTTATAAATAATATTTTTTTACTTGTATTTTTCTAGATATTTTTCAAATATTTTTTAAAATTATTTACTCTGGTTTTGAAAAAAAAAATATTGATTTTGATCTTAATAACATTATACAAAGATCACATTCAACGAGAGAGAACATATTGATCTCTTCTACACAAAAAGACATATATTTCATCATTTTAAACTTTCCTGTACTTTTCACTTGATGAAACAAACTTGAATATTAATTTAAGCATCAAAGTATATCTTGTTCAACAAGGAATTTATTTTGCAGGATCAATACATGTCCAAAACTCATCAGAAAATCCATTTTTTTTAAGAAAAAGTTTTTACAAAACTTCATCCCCTGACAAGGATAAGGTAGCTTGCTTCTCCTATAGAGAGGTAAAGTTGGGCAAAATCAGGGTGTAGGAGAATATTTCTCCATGGCTTACAAACATACCTGCGGTGGTGTAGAAGATAGTGATTGGGAGGTTACAGGACATCAAAGAGAAGATGTGCTGTGGAAGCTGTGATATGTAGCACCTCCTGGAACGACTTTTCACCTTCTTCTGCATTGAATCATTGAATGAGAGTTCCCTGAGCCTGTCTTTTTAAGATAGTTGCGGTGGATGAATCTCATTTGCTTTTGTTTCAATGGCTTTTTGGGATATGATCATTATTATGAGGACACTTATCTTGCATTCTATTAGAATTACTGACTATTCACATACGTGTATCTAATACATTTTGTATAAACAGGTTATTTGAATCTATTTGAGATTAAAATGAGGGAAATTATCTTATAAAATACATAAGAGGAACAAGTCACACTGATCATCTCATTGGTGGTGGTATAATATGAGAATTTATAACAAGGTTAAGAGGAAAAAATCCCATAAATTATATAAAAAAAATTTTCCAAAAATTCATCATTTCATATCATTTGAAATATTGGAGTGGCATGCAAGGGGGTGAATTTTGGAGAGACATGTTAGGGTAGACCGGTGGAGGGCAATTATCAATTGCGGGTGGCAATATCTACTATGTTTGAAATGTTTCATGAATCCAGTAATTTCAACCATTTTATTATTGAAGAAACATCCTACATCAGCAAAGAGCAAACTTTAAATAAGGAGAGCGAGTATATATCAAGAAACCTCAGATCCAGGTACAAAGTAGGGGACACAGTTTTGAAAAGAACAAAATTTCATCAATATATAATTTCTACTTGAAATGCTAATAAGCAAGTAGTGACTATCCTAATCCAAAAGAACTCAAGCTCCAACAACTTCAGTCTCCCCCTCGGCCACTGTTTCATCAGCAGGTCTGTCAATCTTCACACCAATATCCTGTGAGTAGTCACCATGAACCTGCACAAGAACAGCAGGAAAAGGACCGCCCCATCAATACATTAGCACTCCAACATTTCAAGTGAGCATGTTTAATGGTGCAATTCGAGATTCTTCTGTTGCAATATTGTGATCAAAATATGAAACTGTAGAATAAGCACGAGAAATAAACCTCCATCAATTTTCCAAGATCAAATTTGGGAGCCTTCAAAATCTTGACTTTTCGGATGAAGACATTCTGTAAAGGGTATATGCCAGTTGTTGCCTTTTCAATCTCCTTACCAATCACCTCAGGGATGAACTTTTGCACCAAATCTTTCAAGTCACAGGATGAAGCCTGGTTGACCATAATTTCCCTCATCTTCCTACGAATCTGACATTAGGAACAGCCCATCAACCAACCAAGAGTTAACACACGCAACTAGTGCATCATCAGTTGAAAACATAAATCAGGGAGAAAAATGTAAACCTGACGGATCTGACTGCTTTGGGCATAGCATGTTCTCTTGACCTGGTTTGGACGCCGCTTGGTGAATGCAATGCAGAACATCCTGAGGGTGTAATTATCAGTGGTCTTGACATCCACATGGGCTTCAATCAGTGTTTGCCACTTTCGAACCAGAGACCTCAGCTTGTCAGTTGTGAAGCTCATTCCCTGAAATTTAGAATGAAAAGAAGAATTTGAGAAAACTTCAATATAACAAAACACTGAAAAGCAGAATCATGGCCTTACTTGTTCGATAATAAAATCATGGCCTTACTTGTTCGATAATAAAATTTTATGCCACAAAAAGTACTCACCCAAAAGTTTGTCAGTACATTCCTCCCTTGCACATCCTCAGCTCTGAGGCGGATCTTCCTGAAGGCATGATCCTCGTCATTTTGAAGATCAGCAAGAGATACTTCAAAAACTCGATGTTTCAACCCCTCGGAAGCAATCTGTTAAAAACAAGCCAAATCCAATTTGAACAAACAACAAAACAAACACCTGAAAATATACCAGAATTCTATATACAGTAGAACTTTCAACCAGCTATTCCTGATACAACAACGCAGCAGCAAATAAGCAACCCCAATAAAATCTTATTGTATGGATATCCATAGATCATTCTATGCATCACTCTAATATTAAAGCAAGGATCCAGAATACATGCAACACATCCATCACTCGACTCTCTTACAAATAGATCAGATTAGCACTAAGCATCATAAGACAGTCACATTGGTCGTCCATTACAATTTCCAGATAGCACATCATTCTATTTTTATTAATCCTTATATTTTCCAAGAAATTAAAGCAAACTCAGTGCTTCAAAAACACTACAACAGATGCACAAGCAAAAAGCTTTGACAAGAATATGCATTCTCCCCTCTTTCGAACCAAAAGTAATAACAAGGGGAACAATATCATTTAATAAAAAATTCAGTTAAGCAATAGCAAATGAAATATGTAAAGATAAAAGGAAAATAAAAGACAAGAGACCTTAGTTCCTTGTGTTCTGGTGACAAGGGTTCTGCCAATATCTTTGACAGTGAAGCCAGATGGTGCCTTCACAACATACCAATCCTTCTTTGAAAATGGATCAGCTCTGTTTCAATTTTTTTCATCAAATCAGAGAAAAACCCACCACCAAATCTCTAAATAAATGCATAATAACTAGAAAATAAAGAATTTCTTCTTTTACTCTTGGCAGATATACTTACGCTTTCTTCTTCCCCCCTTTCTTTCCCTTTGAAATCCTCTTGTTCTTCCTGCAAAACAACACCAAACACATCAACAACCCGAGAAAGAGAATGTATAGATTCTAGAGAGGGGGAGGGTGTACCCGACGGCCATGTTTAGAGAACAGCAAGCAGTTTTAGGGTTTGATTGCTGCCTTCTGCTTCTTCTGCTGCTATGGTGAGAAAACAGACTGACAGTAAAGGTTGGTCCTTTATATTTATATACAAATCCTATTAGGGTTTGCCTTTTTTATCTTCCATTTTCACTAGGGTTTCTTGCATGCATACGCGCCACCGTTTTGCTGCTTAATTATCTTTGCCCTTTTTTTTTCTTTTTCTTCTTTTGATTTTACTATGTATTATGCAACAGAAATTATTTATTTTTTAAAACTAAGGTACTACGGCATGGAAAATTTTGTAATGCTGAGAGAAACTTGAATAATTTCTTTTAAAAATTATTTTAAAGAGAAAAAAACAAATATAAAAAGAAGATAAAATATAAAATTTATTATTCATAAAAAATAATAAGAATATTTATATTTGCCTATATTTTTTTTTAAATGAACCTTCACTGCAATTTTTTTTTATTAAGTGTGTTTATATGATATTGTGGTGTAGAGTGCTTTTTACTTGAAAATATATTAAAATAAATTTTTTTAATTTTTAACATTAACACGTTAAAATCATCAAAGACACTCAAAAAATACTAATTTGATATTTTTTCATATCAAATACACTTTTAAAACACACCCAAACGCAAATTAAAACGCAATACCAAACAACCTCTAAATTACTAAAATTATATAAATTAATTAACACATTTTTTTTAAAAATGAAGGAATAATAAGGTGGTTTGAGTAATATAGGCATATAGCCTTGACTGGAAGGTGCGAAAAACTATTCGGAATTTGCCTTAATCAGAGAAATTGGCCAGGGGAATCCATAAACTCCAGCCTTTTTTGGGTTGCCCGATAGCATTCCTTCCCATCTCCACACTCCCCCTTCGTGCTAAATATCCAAAAGTATCTTCTGTGCATCCTAGCGAGATACGGTAAGTTATTTGGTTTTATCAAACATGTTTTTTATTTTAAATTATAATAAAAATTTAAGTTTGAAAAAAACTACAAAAACTACCGTAATACCAAACACACGCTATACTTATACTCCCGTGAATCCCAAGCAAGATCACACCATGTATATTGTACATGGTAGAATGAAAACCCTTGGAATCACATGCATCCAAGAATTCATATATTGAATTCGCAAGGATAAGAAGTTGGCTGTAATAACCGCAGCTGCAACTTTAACATGTCTAAATGACTAACACGACATCCAGACTTTACACATTCCATAAATTCAGCATCCATGACAGACGCAGAACGGATGGCGAATCTCTGGCCCTGTAAAACTGAGCAATCGAAACAACGAAGGCAGCGAAATAAGAGGGAAACAGGAAGTGTATAAAATCTAAATTAGGCAAGAGAGGATAATAAGCCTTGTAACTTTCCTAGTCTGTGAAACTGAGCATTCCAAATAATACATCAAATCCTCATGTCAAGGACTCAGCAAAGAAAAAAAATCAAGGAAAGAGATAACACACGAAGATCATTAGTATAATGCATTTAAATTATACGAATCTGCAGTGTTTGTAAATTTTAGCCTTTGGTCTAGGTTACTGAGGGCCACCTCAGATCTTGGAATATGGGGCAACAAAGAAGATCTTCAAAAATAGCAACCAGTTATGACGAAACTTTCAAGCTTTTAAAAGCTGAAGTAAGCACAGTGAGTTTGCCCGAAGCTCTCTGCTTGTACTCTTTCTCCAAAGCTGCAGTTGCCAAAGATTGCAAGTCTGGACAGTCCTTGTCTTCCTTGTTTCGTCCTTTTGAAAATTGTGCAATGGCTGACGTGCACTGGATAACAAGAATAATAAATTCCTTGTTAGTCACACAGTTTAGAAACCATGTCAAAGGCAGAAAACAGAAAACAGAGACTCCTAATGATAATAAAGCTAGCACATGGCTTATATAAACATCTGAGGAAGGTGAAAATAGAACCTAATAAAAAAATTTCAATGCCAGCATCACCTAATACATGTAACTACATTCTGAAGCGAAATATTTGCGCATGCGTGCATACACATTAAGGAAGAGGATGAGGTAGCTCACCAAACAAATACCAAAAAGCGCCCTGGTATTCTTGCCCCCAGTCAAATCTATGGTGGAAGAATAATATTTCCTTGCTGTCTGAAGGTTTTCGAGTCCACCAAGAGTGTAAAGCACCTGTTGATTCAGGAAAGCAAAGGCAATTTAGTGCTCATCATAAAAGAAGTCGTTATATGAATTGATCAGTTGCTACTCTTGCGCAAATGCTAAATGATAGATTGGAACTGTAGGTGGGGATGATATAACCAAAATAAAGAAGTTACTCACATCAGCATATGCTAAATGAAAGAGTGGAACCGTAGGTTGAGATAATATGAGCTCCTCATAGCAGAAAGCTGCTTGCTTGTACCTGATTTATCAAGGCAGAAACAGGGCTTAAGCTACTGATAAATAATACAGCAGCAACACGGTGGTAGTCATTTGGTAGACCGTAGCTTTCCTAACATATAATATGAAAAAGGAAAATTCCTCACATTTGCAAGGAGACATATATCTCAGCAAGTTCTCTCCAGGCATCATGATCAGCCATAAATCTAACGAAAGCAAAGAGGAAAAAAAATAATTCAGTCCCATGTTAAACTAATATAATCAAAACTGCAAGAAAGGAGGTTTGTGCCTCACGTTTCTAGATACTTATTGAGCCATTCGATTGCCCCTGACAAATTGCCTTGTGCCTTTGCCAAAGCTACCCTTCTCTTGTGTACTACCTACATAAGAAAAATGAAAGTAGCTTGATTTTTAACATCAGTTTTTGTTAATTAACAACAATTATAATTCACAGTTGAGAAAGACAGTAAAATGAGGCTTTACAAGGAATTTTAATTTTGAGAAAACTTGGATACAAAAATTTACCTGATCAAAAGGATTGTCCTCTAAAAGGCTTGAGTATGCCTTTTCAGCCTCTCCCCAAGATCCCTTTGCTTCAAGTAACAGTGCCTCCAGCCTGCCTGTGATTTGTGTCAAAACAGAAAACCATGCCACACATGTTAATATTCAAGTAAAAACATTCCTTAAGATTACTGTTGAAAAACAAAAGAAGGAAATATTCATATTATTAAATTTAAATCAGCCAAACATGGCAAAGCCCACCAATAAAAATTTATAAATATAACAGCCTGAACCAAAAGTAATTGAAGTATATAAGATCTTTTGGCCCTAATCAGCAACACAGGCCACTTCAACTAAAGGACAATAAGCATCAAAAGATAACACCAGCGAAAGGTCACCCCCCCTTCCTAATCCCACACTATGCAAATCTTATATAAGGACCTCTATCATTTGAACCAAAAACAAATCCAGCCCTCTCCATTTCTCAACTCTTGAGCAAACACCTAAAGCCACAAGAAGGAATGTGTGTGGTCATGGTATTAACATTTAGATATCATATTTGAAGTCCAGTGCCTCATTATCCACACTATCACTAAAGAAAAAACAAGCTGCCACCTCACCTTATAGAGCAATTTAAAAATGAGGATGTGATCTTCGAATTTCTTAATGCAGAGCTATTAAATGGTAGGAAAATTGCCTGATAGGGTTATGCATTGCATTCAATTGAACAATCATGAACAAAAAGAAGGCCAAAATTCATCATTAGTTCCCATGCACACTCATAAACACACTGAAGCACACTTTAATGGTTGGTCATATGGTATTTTTAACTTACCAACTCTTTTGCTCTCTGGAAATTTCTTCCGCAACACATTTACACAGTCCTGCAAAAGATTGCAGATTTAAAATTGCATCAACTTCAAAACAGAGAATCTCATACCACCCAACTACAGTAACCAACAAATGCATATGAGTTGAGTCAAATAAGCTCAAATACACCTATGGATGCAAGACTCAAGTATATAACAGTTGTCTTGAAAGGCAATGCACAAAAGAGAGAAGAAAGAAAACATAAAGAAAAAACAAGAGATACGAATGAAGTTTCAAGGATAGATAGCCTTGGCAGCAATATGTACAAAAATCTCTCTTTACTCAATTTACCTCAACATTCTAAATTAGAATGTTCAGAAAAATAAAATCTATTATGATGAAGTTTCAATTTGATTAGAAAAAAATTAGCATGCCCCATAGTCAAGTAAGAAATTAGACAGTTGAGGAAAGGCAAACATCAATAATAAAAAACTCGGGAGCAAGATAATTTGATGAATAATGTGATACAAATGAACATTCTAAGCACATTTTGTTATGGGACAAGGGCTAAGAAAGAATAGAAGCAAAGATAAAGTCTAAAATAATAAAAATAAATAAATACATAAAATCATTCTGGAACCAAATAAATACCAACTGCGAGCCGACATTCAGAAAATCACATATCACCAAACTAAATCTCTTGCCAGCATGAAATATCAATTAAATCACAGGTGAACAACAATTTGTGCAAAATACACTTCACCAGCAATCAGAACACAGGGTTTCATGCTATACTTAATGTCAAAAGAACTAAGAAGTATGGTGGGGCATAGATATGAATTTTATTTCTTTGAACTAATGACATCTCAAGGAATGAGGACATATCATCTAAATGAACAACCAGCATCATTTGCGATAGCTTCTACTGAGTGCCTAGGCGAGATTATAAACTATAAGAACAATAAAAGGTGTAAGACAAGTCTCAGATGTTAAAAATCCATATATAACAAATATATTAACTATTCTTGATCTACATAAATTAGTTCTTTCATGATGAGTAGAAACATCTGCTAAAGCACCTAAAGTGACAGAGATTTGAAACTCAAATCCAAAAAACATTGAGCTGCAATGAAACGACTGTTACCTTTGCAACCTCAAGAGATTGACAGTCCATAGCAGCAATTGCAACCTCTTCATATAGAGTCCATTCTACATCAAAAAAGAAGTAACAATAAATCAGTATAAAAATATAATCGAGTCAAGTAATTCATAAAAAAGGGAGCTTAAATCATCGAAACAGCCAGCACAAAGTGTGTGTCAGCAATCCATAACCAATTAATATCAAGTTTCAAGACCTCAGATCTCAATTATTCAACAAAGAAACAAAAAAGTTCATAACTGACTAACCAAATTACATAATCACATTAGTTCTTACTCAAACCCAATTCAAATCAAGCTCCAAACTTTCAAACCCGGAAACAAAACTGAATCCAAAAGACTCAAAATCTACCATAATTGAGCAAAGCCCGGATGAGAAAATCAATAAAACAACCAATCGAAAGAGAGAAAGTACACACCTTCAGAACCAAGACTAGATCTTTTCTTGGAATCATTCAGGATCGATAAACCGTGCTTTAACACCTTGTCAGAACGCCTAACTTTGAGCTTTCTAACCAAGCAGAGATACTCCCATGCTCCTCCTCCTCCATTGTCCACTTGACTCTCCAATCTATTCAATTCTGTCTCTTCTGATTTGGTCACCATATCTGCTTTCCTTCTCTCTCTGTTTGCGTTTCTATGTGGGGGAGAGTTTGAGGACTCTGTTTCTTAGCCGGCTATTTTTTGGATCTGCGATCACTAACGATTTTGTTTTAAGGCACCGTTTGACGCACTGGTTAAACGATTTTTTATTTTTTAATATTTTTTGTTTTAAATTAAAAAAAATTATTTTTTTATCGTTTTATGTATTAATATTAAAATTAATTTTTAAAAAATATTATTTTAATATATTTATAAACAAAAAATAATTTGAAAAACAACATATACCACTTTCTCAAATACTTTCTAAAACAAGTTTGGAAACCTTAATTTAAACTCGGAATATAACTTCATTATCAATTGAATCATCTTTTGATTTTATTTATATCACCCTAAGTATATGTATAAATAACATTTACTGGATAGGTGATTTGCGCTATATCGCGAACCGTTAAAGTTTTTCCTTACATGAAAGAAAAATGTTAAGTTGATGCTAGTGTTTTAAAATGAGTATGAAAAATATGAGATTTGGATTACTAGCTTAACCTAGTAAAGTAAACTCGATTAATTTAATAATATAATTTTAAAAAAGATGTTGTAAATAACTCAGACAAAAAAAAGACAATAATTAATCATATTTAAGACGAGATAAAAGAAAATTATGTTAGAGACCTACCATCGCGCGGCCATAAAAAATAGTTTATTGAGATGGTTCAAGTGTCATTGCAAAAGGCTTCATGTTTGCATCAAAAGAGGTCATATGCGCATTTCGAGAAACAAATCAAAAGGCAAACTAATCAAAATATCATGAGATTAGCATTTCATGTTTTAATTAATAATTTAATTTAAAAAAAATAAATTGAACAGAGAATCATAAATAAAAAGACATGAGATAACTCAAATTATTATAGCTTATCAAGACGGTTCATACACAGTTGTGAAATGCTTCATGTCGACACATAGAGAGGTTGCATGCATCGTTAGAGTAACGAATTGAAAAGCAAACTAACAGAATATTATAAGAATAAACATCTTATGCTTATATTTAATAATTTAATTCAAAAATAAAATTTCTAAAAGAAAGCTAAATTGAACTGAGAAAGATAGAAAAAAAAACGTGATATAACTTATGTCATTATCAAAATTAGTAAAAAAATCATATAGAAAGCAAATAAAGATAAACAATGGAATCTAATCTTAAATTAAATAAATTTTAAGTGATGAAATGAAAAAACATAAGCTTAAAAAAAGGACAAAAAAATTAAGCAAATCTAGATGAATTCTTTAAACTTGGGTTAATCAAGGAAGAAACAAGAAAATAAAAGAAAAGAAAAAAAAGGTCCCGTACGCCAAACTAGAAGTCTGCTTAGAACACACACCGCACCTGGATGTAGAGGAAGCCGAGACAAATCAAATGTTGCCCTTGAAGCCACCTTATAATCGCCGCATAGTGTCTCACGCGCCGCCCAAATAACATGAAGACATTTCACACACGGGCCCATGTGCGCCACAAACAAGTCTTTTTTTTAATGATATCTATACTAAATCAATTACCGAACATCTCTTCTAGCAACCATGTTGTTATATAAAAAAGTTTAATATAAAAAGATGCAAAAGCCCATGCACCACGGATGTGAAAAAATGACTTCAAGGGCAAATGCATCATTTGATTATTTTAAAAAATAAAAATATAACAAAGTCTTTATACCTAGGTTTATAAAATTTTGTTTTTAAAAGCAATTAAATTATTTTGTCGTGCTAGATAAAAATATAAAGATCTTATTGCTCTCATTCAATTCTTAAATAACTTTTTTTTATCATTTGAAAAATATTATTGTAAAATCATCCATTTATTATTGTAATCCATTCTAAATTCAAAACCTGAGCACTTGTATATTTCTTTAATAATAGACAAATATATTTGTTAAGTGATTTATCCAAGGTGTGAAAACAAATAAACTATGCCCTATGAGAGAATTTCAGCGCAAAGTTATATTAAACCTTTCTCCATTTTACCAAAAAATACAGTGAAATTTATTACAGTTCAATAATAAAATTATCTTATAATGATGGATTGGTGTTTACTCGATTATATTAAAGCATCTAAGAATACATGAGAATCATATGCAAATTGGATATAATAATCTTTTAATTATTATAAATAACATGTGAATGAAGAACGTTTAACATCGATTATGTTCACAAGTAAAATTGATAAAATTAAAATTTTTAAAATTCAGCTCACACGTTTAGATTTAGTTTTTTCGTGGAGGATGGTTGTTTTTTTCGTGGAAGACACATAATCAATAATAAAAAATCAAACTAAAATGAATTGAGATTCTCATTGAATTGTGAAAAAAAAAAATTGATTAAAAGAAATATTAAAAATTTAATTAAATTAAAAAAATAAAAAAAATAACCGAAAAAACTGAATTGAATTTAACATTAACATTTGATTGACTGTAAAAATAAATAAATGTTAAAAACATAAAATAAATGAATAATAATCGAATATTGTCACTTTTTTTTTTGAAATTTTTGCTAGAAATGTTCTTATTGTTTTTACCTTTTCATTTATTTTCTTATTGTGCTCGATTTTTATTTATACTGGTTGTATTTAAAATTAATTATTATTTTTCAATTATTTATCTTTATATTTAACGGAGGATTATGATTTTAAAGAAACTGTAAATGTGTGTTTCACGTTCATCATACTTTTAAAAATGTTTTTAACTAAATATTATTAAAATGTAATAATTTTTTTATTTTAAATATTATTACATAAAAAAATATATAAAAAACATTAATTTACGACTTTTCTAAACAAAGAACAATTTAAAAATATTTTTGAAAAACACAAGTTATATCCGCTTAAAACACCTGTAACCATGGTTATCAAACCCGATATGAGGGTTGACCTGATCAAAAAGCCGAGTTTCGAGATATACGGGTTGACTCAGGTTAACTTGAATCTATCCGAAAAAATTTTAAAAAATATATTTAAAATTTTAATATTTCATATGAAAAAAATTAAGAAACAATCTATGTGAATACGTGTTATACATGTTATAAATAATGAAGTTTAAAAAATTATTTCAAAAGGTTTTGTATCCTAAATTGAAAATATACTATGTTAATATGTTATTATTTTAAGTTGAAGTATTTTATTTATTTCATGTTTAAAAAACATAACTTTTTTTTTATGAAAATAGAATATATATATTAAATGGTTTCAAATTCCACATTAAAAAAATAATTTTTTTCTTATGAAAATAGAATATATATATTAAAGGGTTTTACATCCCACATTGAAAAAATAAAACATTATTCTAGTATTTATACAATGAACTTTAAAAAAAATTAATAACCAACTAAAAAATATATATAAAAAATCTTTAACCGAGAGAAAAAACACATTTAAAAGAAAAATAACAACCAGATTTTGCTAGATTTTTACTTACCTCAATTTTTTATTTTATTTGAACCAGTCTAGTCACCAAGTTAACCGAATCCCAGATTAACCCACCGGACCCTTCTAAGTTTAATAGCTATGCCTACAGCTGCTCAAACAAGTTCTAAAACCCTACAAAGGGCAACAAACCAGACTTGCAACTTCAAGAGTTCCAGTTCCAGTTCCAAGCACTGCTTGTTCTTATATTTTTAATCAAAACTCTGACAATGGAAACATCAAAAGCCATGGAAGAATCAGACGTTGGCATCCTTTGTTACATCTCTCAACTCCCTGGTTTTCGTGGCATCCTCAAACAAAGGCAAGTGATTCCTCAAATTCCACAACCCCATAAACACACTATCAATGTACAAGTCTAAATTCACGCACATATAATGCACTTAATTTCAACTGGGCCCTTCTAAATTTGAATCTTTTTAGCATTTTTAATGAAAAAGGAACAAATTTCGATGCTTTGTGTTATTTGTTTTTGGTGTTTTCCAGGTATGCTGATTTTATTGTAAATGAAGTTGATACTGATGGAAATGTGGTTCACTTGACCTGTTTGGAGCCTCCTCCTCAGGTGGGTCTGTTACTTTCCGTTGGGTTTCTTTGTAGAGTTTGTACTCTGATTTTTTTGGGTATGTCTTTGAAAGGTTTTTAGTGTTAAAGTTTGTCCCTTTTCTTGGTTCAGATGGTGGAGGAGACTAAGGAGTGTGGGGCAAAGGTATCTGATGAGAAAATGAGTGAAAGTAAGAGTTATGAAGCTGAAATTGAATTGTTTAGATCACTTGCTGGTGATTCTGACGCTGAAAAGTTGGAAAGTTTGATAAGTCAAGTTGACTCATGTACTGGAAGTGAAGATAGCGTTCCACATATCTTGCTTTCACCGGATTCTGATAAAACACATCGAACGGTTAGTTTTCAATTTGAAAAATTACTTTCCGTATGTTCATGGCTTGGCATGTGCAGTTAGTTTTGGTCCTTGTTGAAATAAATTTGATCGTTATGTTAGGTGGATATTTTTTTTAGCTGGATGTTTTCAAGCCAAGAATCTAACTAGAATGAGTCGATCTTAATTTGGTTTTAGATGCCAAAAGCAAGAGCCTGTGAAAGGGGATGCTTGGCCTACTTTAGTCTGATCTCATGCATTTCTGTTGTTAGATAATTGCTACTTTGAATTTTTTCAGGCAGTGCATAATTTCTTCAAGCAGAACTTCAAGTTCCTCGTCACTGACACCACCGACGGACCAGATGCTTCATCAAAATGTATTCGTGTAAGATTAGATTCTGGAGGGCATAAGAACAATGGCAGAAATTCTAAGAAACGGAAAGAAAGAGGTGAAAAACCCTTTGATAGCAGAGGTTCAAGTAATTGGCCAGAACATCTCGGCAAGTTTCTTAGGTAGTGGGCATATGAGGCGGTTTGATATGCTATTTATACAGAAGTTTAATGCCTTCTTGTTATATTCCTATAGATATCATGCCAGTAAACCTTACCCAAAGGTTTCAACCATTCACTAGTCAAGGAGACCATCCATCACTGTTTAAACACATTTTGAATGTAGAAACCTTAATTTCATCCATTCATGATGGATTCATTGGATTGGGAGGGATATTGTAGTAAAATAAGAAAGTGAAAGATATGGTAGAGATTATGAATTTCTGGTCCCATATGCATTTCCATAATATGAACCATCCAATGATTATATAGCTTATACTAGAATATGTGAATCAGTTATTAGAAAAATGATGCCTGCACTCAAAATCTAAATAATGTCTTCCTGTCTTTTGACATATGCATTTTTCACATGCAAGTGACAAATTTACCAGGCTCTCTCCTAATCCTTTATAACAGTTGCAATGGAAGTAGTGGCAATACAACTTATCTTTCAATAAGTATACTCCCATGTGTCAGCTTGGATGTAAAGCAAGAAATGTATCTTGTAGCTATATGATAAAGGCAACAGATTATGGGTTCAAAAGTGCAACTTTCTTTTTCTCATGAACACTTTCCAGTTTGCAATTTTGCTTCTTTTTTTTTATGGGAGTTCTTTTTAATTTGTATTGAACAACTCCTGAAAGGCACCGTGAATAAAAAATTTCAGGTTTCATCTTTACAAGGAGAACAAGGATACACAGGAGGCCTTAGGAATCATAGGAAAGATGCTTGGTATTCAGGTATAGCTTGTTAGAATTGTTGAAGGTGACTTATTTTGGTTCACATGTTGCGACATGGGAACGATAGAAAGTTACTGTGAATTGATCAGTGCAGTGCTAAAGTAGCAGCAATGGAAGAGAGAAATTTATTTCCATATCAATCTTTTTCCAACTTTTTTATATGGGAATGATTTGAGTTGTACGCCGCACCCATTTCTCCCTATCTGAATTGTTGATGTGCATTATTTATTCAAAATGCTCTTATCATGCTTAAATAATGTTCTACCTTTTGATTGATAGCTTTGTTTGACAGTCTAAATCATTTGGTTTTGCGGGTACAAAGGATAAGCGTGCTGTCTCAACTCAAAGAGTAAGCCGTTTTACTATCACTAAATCTGCTGCTATTGAGTATTCCCTTTATGGTTTTTTTATCTACAAAAATTATTTGGTCCTACCTGCACTCTATTGCTCACTTTGGATATTAATTAAAATGGAACTCTATGCAATTGTAAAGTAAGTTCTCCTCAACTGATATGTATGGGTGGGGTATGGGCATTTCATGGTATGCTTATTGTTTGTACATGATTATGCTGTATGTGTGTCTGTGCAGACAACTCTACTTCGTCTGTGTTTGTGTCTGTGGTGTTATTTTGCTGGGGCATTTGCTAATTTACCCTGTTTTTTGAGTCCATGGAGAAGATATTTCAGAGAGAAAGTCATTTTTTGCTTCCAGGTTACTGTTTTCAAGCAACAAGCAAGTAGACTAGCTGCTCTTAATGACAGGTTGATTGGTATCAAAGTGGGCGACTTCTGGTAAGCTCTAACTTCATTTTTTTTGGTGTGTTTTTCTCCCAATATGTTGTGTGACCCTTTTATGAGTTGGAGTTGCATAATTCTTCAGCCATGTCAAAGAAGGACTTCTTCTTGGGAGGCTCCTGGGAAATCGATTCACAGTCACTCTACGGTGAGAGTGCTTTCCCACACACAAAATCCTGTTTTGTTTTATTGGATGCTGAAAATGTTGTTCAATTCATCAAAGAAAAAAGTCATTCATGATTCCATTCACTTTTCAATCTCTCGTGATTTGGACTCACAACTTTTACAAATTTCCTTAGAGGGGTCATTGCAGATTCTGAAGACACCATCAAGGCAGCGGCAGATTCCTTAGGAAGGCATGGGTTCATCAACTACTTTGGTTTACAGGTACTTCCCTGATGATTCCTTCAGCTGCCTGCAAAGTTGTAGGCTGACAGTGGTTGCTGATCTTCAACAATTGCAATACTTAGTATATCTTATGTGCATACATTAGTGTCCAGTGATTTGACTTATATGTTAGATTGTGTTCTTTTCAGCGTTTTGGAACTGGTTCTGTGCCAACACATCTTATTGGAGCCACACTGCTCCGAGGAGAGTGGAAAACTGCTGTAAGCATGATCCTTGATCCAAGAGAAGGAGATATCCTTTTATTATTTCCATGTTTGTACCATTAACTCCAGTGGGCTGTTTCATTGGAATCTAAAAACATTATCAAGACAACTTTTAGTATGAACTGCTGTTTTCCTTGACTAAGTCCTTTAAATACAAAGAGATGTGATAAGGAAGGCAAGGGAATACTATAAGGAAAGTAACGATATTGAAGGGACCCTAAGGCAATTACCTCGCCATCTGGTTGCTGAAAGGGCTGTAGTAAGTTGTCCACTGTCCCTTCTGTGTAATTTTCTTTATCTGATGCCCTGCTAGTATTCAGTGATTCCATGAAAAATGTTGCGGTAAATTTTTAATCTTTAATACGTGATACTTTCCCCTATTTATTTGTATCATCTATTTACTAGCTATGTTGTTGATGGCCCCGCATCTGTCAAGAGATTTGCACCAGTGCAATAGAAGCATGATTACTTCTTTTCTTCTCGCATTTCACGATAAACATTTTACTTGCAATATCATGCAGCTTCAGTGTTTGAAGAAATGTCCTGGCGACTACTTGCAGGCCATGAAAGCCATACCTAGGACTTTGAGAATGATGTAAGTGATTATTAACCAATATTAGAATGTAATTTCCTTGTGTTCTTGTAAATAGACGGCCTGTTGGAAAGAATTAGCAGAGGCAGTCTATGTTTCATACTTACATAAGTACTTTCTGAAAGCGTCTTTGACACATCACATACATCACTGCAGTAGAACATCTGATAAACAAATTTATGAGTTCGCATCTACACAAATCTTATTGCTCATGAATGCTCCATTACATGGAAATTATTTCAATATTTGATGCATTGTTGCCTTGAAAGGACATTATCTAGTATGCAGAAAGACAGCACACTGCCTTCACAAAATTGGTACAACAGGGATATCTTTTATGTATGTAGCATGCAAGTGCTTAGGATCTTATGAGATAATGTGAAACCTAATATCAGTATTTTAGAAAACATTGTCTTTGAATGGAAAAACCATGTTTTCTATGAGTCATCTTAATAAGAGATTATGGAGAAGCATGTCTTACTGGAAAATAGTGCTGTGACCTTTTAGCTTTCTGGTCTTGATTTCAAGATTTATATTAATGTCTCTTGTCACTATTGTTTAGGTATGTGCATGGTTACCAAAGCTATTTGTGGAACCATGCAGCAAGTGAGAGAGTGCAAAAATATGGTATACTCGTATTTTCTGAAGCTATTTTTCTGCGTTCCTTTGTGTGCATATCAAAAAAAGCATATGATTTGAATGCCACCTTCATTATTGTCAAAGAGGTATTGCAACTATTCACCTAATTTGTTATTGTCTCTCCTTGTGTCAGGATTTGACCAAGTTCTTCTGGGGGACTTGGTGTATTGTAAAGGGGATGATTCTGAAAAGGAGACAGTTGGAGTTAATTCCGAATGTAACGATGACAACTGTGATGATACATATGATTGTAGTCATTTAGATGAAACCTCAGGAACTGATCTTCTGGAAAGGAAAAATACTCTTGTTAAGGTCAGCTCTTATATTATAGCTGTAGTACTAATCTTTTTGCTATTTTTAGCAAACATGTGGCACTGTGTGCCCTTAGGAACATCTCTACTGGATCATCCATAGTTGTCCATCATATATGTTGACATTGAATGTTAATATTGTGATAGTGCTTTCTGACGTTCATCTGATGTATAACCCACTGGTAAACCATTATCCTATTTTGTTTAATTTAAGTAGAGTTTTAGATGCCTACCTATCTTCTGGCAGGTGGTAACTGTTGAAGATATGTCAACTGGAAATTATACTGTTGATGATGTTGTCCTTCCTATGCCCGGGTAAGAGAGAGCCGTCATAGTCTTAATGATGAACTACTATGGACAAATCATTTATGAATTGTCCTTCATTTCTTTCTTTCTTATTCAACATTGTAATTTTGTTCTTCTGGCAGATCTAGGGTAATTTTTCCAACAAATGAAATTGCCAAAGTTTATCATGATTTGGCAAAGAAGGTTTGTTATACCTCAGTACATGTTATCTACTTCTTTATGACACAATTGGTTTTTGGATATTTTGGTGCTTGTGAGTATAAAGTTGCATTTAAACATATCAGAAAGATAAGCATGCATATTCCAGGTCTCTGTCAGGTTAAGGTTAGAACAAACCCCTGGCAAAGCCTTGAGCAGGTTAAAATTTTCATCATGGTCTTAAATTATCATTTCTCAGCAAATAGGCAAAAACCCAAGATCTCTCAATACAAGCAGACTCCTGAATATATCGCTCTTTGCACTCCAAATTAGGGGAGTAGACTACATTGTTTTTGATGATTGTCTTATTTGTTTTGATCAGGATGCTATCAATTTGACTGAAAGCGTTCATCGTGTCAAGTAGGTTAACCTAATCTCTCTCTCTCTCTCTCTCCCCATGCACACTTTATTCTGATTGGTTGTGTGTGTTTGTGCTCTTTGCAGGGAATTTTCCATAACCAGTATGACCGGAAGTTATAGGCGTGTTTTTCAGAAGCCACTGGACTTTGAATGGTTCGCCTTTTTCCTTTTTTTTTATAACATAGAGCTCTTTGGTCTTGAGTCTAAAGTCTAGCCATCTGGATAGTGCTGCAAATAAATCATTTACTTTCTTTTCATTCCAGGGAATTACTTACATATAATGACAGTAATAAACCATTGGCAGAGACAGATCTGGATAAAATTTCCAAGACCGGATCAACAAACATAATAAAACAAGAGGAACAAGGGAAGGGAGACGAGGACAACGATTTATCTGATTGCACAAAGCTACCAGTGTGCTCCCGAAATAGTATAGCTCTATCATCTGACACTAATGAGGAGAGTGAGAGAGAAGTTGAGTCAGAACAAGTCTCTGGTTCTAATTGGCAGGAAACCCAGATGGCTCTCAAGTTAAGCCTCACCCTTCCAGCTTCATGCTATGCAACAATGGCCATAAGAGAGCTGCTGAAAACATCAACATCTGTATGTACTTCTAAAAATTTTCTTCTTTAATGTGTTACTGGGATTCCCAGTCTAAAGGAGCCCCACCCCACCTCCACAGACACCCTAGACTTGCCCAAAAAAAATAAATGGATATATTTCTCCAGCTTAAACTGAAATCACAAAAAAAATATCATCAATTGAACTTTTAGATCCAAATAAGGGTGACAGCCTGAAAATCCTTTACTAAAACAATCATATTGTGTTTTTAGCTGTCATAGTTTCCTTCTGTTTTTCAAGCTGCAGGTATGTGCATGCCACCTTACTAACTATTCGCTATATTTGCAGGTTGCATACCACAAAACATTGAACCAGTGAGCACATCACTGCTCAAAAGATATGTACTTTCCAGGGAGCAGAAGTTACTAATTTATGTGAGCAAACAATTTTTAGTTGAGCTTTTAAAGTATTCCTGAACAGCACAGGTTTAGTGACCAAACGGCCCACCTATCTTGTTGATGTTATGCCTCTTGTCAAGTCACCATGAAGTTCTTAAGCATTTTGTCTAGAGACTTGATGTTCACGCAGGTTAGATAGCAGACAGTGAAACTACCCAGCTCGTTGCTCCTGTTGTTTATTTTCCTTGGGTTGTGATTCATTGTTGGTACAGGAAATATAACGAACAAGATTTTACTGCCTTGCCTTTTCTGGTAATTTGTGTTCGTAGCTTAATAGTAATGAAATTATGGTTTCTCTTATATTGAAGATCATGCGTTGTTTTTCCCTGAAGAAAAACCAAGTAAATTCAAATAATTTATTTTTGTCAAGTATTCGTGGGTGAGCTAAAAGCTCCGGTAGTTTGATACTGAATGCATGAATTTACAACAATCAACGCTTTTACTATGATAGCATCATAGCAGCAACTAACTTGTATGATGGTTCCATCTGTAGTTGGTATCGTGGGCATCTAATGAACTTTCAGTAGATATTCAGAGGGGGCTGCAATCAGAAGAATAAAGGATTAAACAACCAAAAAAATTTAAGAGGATAAGTAAATCTCAAATGTTAGATATTGACATGAACCTCAACTGCTAACTCACCTCATATGTGACAAGAACTTTGCTGTAGTTGGAATGGCGAGTGCTGGTTGTGATGTTGGCATCATAATTGTTATCTTTTGACCTTGTTGGTTGATAGAGTTTTATAAACCATGGGTCTTGGTTTTCATGAGCCATGTGTTTTGAGTGCGAAGATGAACATTGTGACTGAGCATCTTGGTGGACAAGCAATCCATCCATAGAAGTTGTTTGCTTGTTTTGAACTCTGATGCTTTGTTTAGGCCGCTGTTTCGGTTCACTCTGTGACCTGAATTTAGCCTTGGAAGATTCTGTGTCAGCCATGTAGTTTGGTAGGATTGAAAATTGATTAGAAAGAGTGTCGGCATAGTCTGGTGTCTCGTAAGTGAAAGAGGCTCTTCCTGGGGTTCTGGAAGGTGGTGAACAGATTGAGGGACTGTTCTGTGATGTGAAGCAGAACTCCTTGTATTGATGTTCTTGCCTAGAGATTTGTAGTTCCCCGGAGTAGAATCTGGGAACCTCTCTCTCTATTCTGTCTATTAATGGATGATTGATATAGCCACTTCTGCTCGAAATTCCCCGTACTTCATGAAAATTAACATCAACTGCCTCCTGTGTATGAATTCAAGTTAGCATCATAAATTTGGTGTTGACGATTAGATTTCATGTTTTTCATTAGCCTTGATGGTACAGCAAGGTATTGTAAGCTAATTTCAAAATCAGAGAATTCTCCATAGCTCTAAGTTCCGTCAACATTAGCATGATGATTTGTGATTTGTAAAGTACTGCAGATAAAAATGGACTACTTACTCTGTGTCTTGATGATCTGCTTTTCACGGAAATTTGTGATTCCCTGGCCATCTGAGCTCTTTGACAACGAGTTCTTGCTTGTATTGTCATAAGTGTATGCATTCGCTGAAGAGTAGCAGCTGTTTGTTTCCTCACCTGGTGACCCCTTACTAATGCTTGTAACTTGACTAATCCCCTTAACGCACACAAAGCTTTCCTGGCCTGAAAAATGGAGCAATTGATATACATATCTGATCCATGAAGGTTGGTTAAAAATTAAGTAGAAAGGAAGTTTGTATGAATACCAGGTAAGAACGAAAGACAGCTTGAATCCTGGTGGCAGCTGCATCTTCTACTGCCTTTCTTATTCTATTTGCTGCACGTGTTTGTGGGACAATTATTTTAATAGCTTCAGTGGCTGGCAATGCAAATGATGATCTATGTGCTAAATATGGGGTGGTGATGACTGAGTCAAGAGATCTACGACCCTTGCAGACTCTCTCTTTCTTCGCAGATTTGCCAAAGCTCCATCTCCTCTTAATAGTTGGATTCGAAGGTACAATTGCAGTTGTTGTATCTTTCTCTGCATAGAAATAGATATCTTTCTTCTTGCATTTCTCCTCCTTTTTTCCTAGAAAGAAATTAATCATCCACCTGCTTGCCTTTCCCATTGTTTCGTATCACCCCATCTAAGATCTTACTTCAAACCATATATAACAGTCACTCGAGAAAATGATGAGCAACTATATGATTGCAAAGTAAAGAGTTGCACCTGTCTTAACTTTCCAGTTACTTGAGCACAAGGACTCGGTCCTTATTTATACACCATTATAATGATGTTGATGTTTGTTGACTCATGCATGCATGTTGTATCTATGTATACATCTTCTTCGACCTGACACCGGTCAAGTGGATTTGTACTCGTGTCATATTTTATTGGCTAAGGCCTGCAGAAGTTTCCCTGATCAAGCCATTTGCCACACTCCAAAAGGTTAACGGTAAAGATTCGACGTCCTTGATGGAGCTTTCACGCCTGCTCAAACTAGTGTCTTTTCTAGGGCTAGTTTATCCTCAGTCCTTGGTGCTGTTCCACGCAAAATGGGATTGGTTAAGAAAGGGTGGCGGGGTTGGGGTTAAGTATTTAACTGGACACTGATCTTTTCTGCTGCTGCAAAAACAGGTAGATAGGGAAGTAGAACCTTGCATTGCATTGCAATGCATTTTCTTTTATCCTTGTATTTTCGTCTCCTTTCCCTTGAACCCAAGTTTCTTGCAGTTTTTTGAGGAAACGCGATGGTGTTAGCAAAAACAAGTGGTCATTAACAAAGCATTTATATTTGATTCTTATTTATTAATATCTGGAAGACAATGCTTAACAATCTGATTGAACTAATAACATTTAACTTAGTGCAATAAATTAAGATGGGCGACAGCTATGAGGCTCGAATTGTGCCCTTGCTGCCCTAATAACCAAGAAAACAATCTCATCGGATTAGAACTGAAACCCTAAGAAACTTCAATTTACAGCATTAGCCTCCATGCATTTCCCAGAACACCAGCCTTATCAACCACAGCAGCATTGTGAATTTTCCCAGGATAGAAAGAGAATATGATAGATCAAAATAACCGTTAGAAATTTACATGAGGAAGCAGGGAAGTGATTAGGATAAACACATCTAATTCACTACAGTTTTAGCCATGGATCTATTGAGTACCGAGTACAGGAAGTCCGGAACGCAGCCTCGTTACTGCTGTTCATTTGCAAAAATAGGAAATTTTAGTCTCTGACGTATAGCATGCTACACGGGGCATCTCAATTGGCTTAAAATTTTTACAACCTATAAAATACCCTGCCCAAATATCTAGTGCCTATCCCATTAATAATTGGCGAAATGTCAATAGATTGAACTCTAAAAATAGTTGCAGCATGGTACAAATGGAAACGGTCACTATCAATCTTCCGGTTTAGCAGTGTTCTCCTTGAAGCTCTTTGTCAGCCATATGGCAGTTTCCCTGGGGGAAACCTTTCCAGGTCCAAATGGCTTTAGTAGCACCCCGAGCTCATCATACCTTGCGTCTTGCAGTAATCTTGCACTGAATTCTAACAAACCTTCAAGAGCTTCAGCACGCTGCTGGAATGATGAGGTGTCAAACCTGCGCCTCCTCATGTCTGATGAGGTGTGGCTTGATGCCCCAGCAGTTGCATTTTGGTTGGAGGAGTTGCTTCCATTTTCTTCATCTACCTGAAACATGCCATGTTCAATTCCTTGCCATGCCTCAGTGAAATTGGGCTTGGCAGAGGTTCTATCACTGATCTGAACTGTGCATTTGTCCTTTGTGATTGAGCGGTCACCATGATGCAAAGAGTTGGATGACCCTTGTGCTGAAGTTGATGAAGTTCTGCGAAAAGGGAGAAACGGTTCTTCATACGAAGCCAATGGGAATTCAGCTATCCTGTCAATTCGAGGAGCATTGACAGAAACATCCGGAGATTTTATCTGGAGAAGGATGCTATTATTAGTCCCGCGAGCAGAATTTTGTATCGCGGTTCTTGATGGCAATGGCAAAGATGTTCTGCGAGTTGTTGGGTTGGATTTTTTTGTTGGTGTACGAGTAACAGGAAGCTGGAAAGATAATTGAAGGACGTGAGAACCAAATTGTAAACTACTGGAAGTTACTGTTCAAAAGCTCTGCGCGTGTGTGTGTGCTGTGTGCCTGTGAGAGAGAGAGAGAGAGAGAGAGACAGAGAGAGATTCATAAGCTTACAGATTCACGTTTTTTTACAGGCTCTGTCCGTCTCCTAGTAGTGACAGATGCTTTGGTGGGTGCAGGTTTTGTAGTCTTGGCAATATTTGAAGGTTTTGAAGCAATTGATCTACAAATGACTGTTCCTTCATGGCTGCTCTCGATGGATGAATCTGATAAACTTCGATTCAAATAACTTGGTGTATCATGTATTCCTTCAGTAGAACACACAGAATCTTGCTCTGCTGCAGATATACTTGGATTTAATGCCCTATCATTACTTAGTGAATATCTCTTCTCCCTGTGAGCTTTGAGAGGATTATCTTCTGGCACTAAAAATTTTGTTTTCTTCATGTAATGGGGTTCAGGCCATTGGAAAGGTAATGTATTCTGTCTAGGGCTGTTCATCTTAAGATGAATCTTAAGGACATAAGGCTGAAGATGCGGATGCCTGAGCAGCTCTGCAGCCTGCCACAGAGAATAATTTGAATGAGAACAGAACACAATACTATGCCAACCCAAACGAAAATGCTCAAATTTCCTTCTATTGCAATGGTTGGTCTATTGACAATTAGGAGATGCCAAATTGTATCACAAAATGTATGGCTGTCATGTACAAACTGGAGACTTTTTCGTTGGTTTCATTCCTACATGTTTCACAGTGGAATTTACTTCTACAGCAGACCTTGAAACAGTTCGCAACTCTTTGGAATTGTTTCTACGTGCAGAGAAACTTCAAAGCAAGAAAAAAAAAAGAATATGAAGAGAATTTTATGCATCATCTTTATGGTGGCCTATAATCATGCATTCTACCAGATTGACATATAATGTTAGATGCAGATTAAAGAAGATCACACATACACCGGGTCTAAGCTCAGGATTCTTTCGCAGCATGCTTTTAACAAGTCCTCGGCTAGAAACATGAACAGGAACGTGATTAGAGGATCAATAATAAAATCCAGCATCTTAAATACGAAGACTGACAACATTGGGAAAGTAAAATGACAGACTTACAAGGCACCGGAATATTTAGTTGGAAGTGGAGCCACTATTGACTTGTTTATTTTGTTAATCAGTGCTTGCATATCCTGCTCAACAGATTAAAAATAAATTTCAAACAGAGAAATGAAAAAAAAATCATAGCAAAAAATACAGGAGATAGCTCAAACTCAAATGGAGGGCATGAAAACCACCTAATATATAAATCATCCTGATCAAACTTCAGGCCAAAATGACTAATGCAGTGGAACTCATATAGTTACCAATTAACATGGCTTTCATAATTAGCATGACACTGTAATGTTATATCCTTCTGACCGGGCAATAATTTTTAAGGATGGTAATTCCTTCTTCCTGGGCTGTAGTTTTACGTGTATGCATGATTATGCTATGTATCTCTTGGAGTCCTAGTTCAATGTTGATAAATGCATGAGAATGGTTGAATTTCTGCCAAGTATAGAAACAGGATCAGAAAACTTACAAATGCTTTAAATGCAGGCTTAAGAGAGGTCATTTCATATATACAGCAACCTGGAGATAAATTTTGCGAAGTGTAAGCAGTTATGCCATTTAATAGCTGAAAGAGCAATCAAGAACGACTTCTGCATTCACATTACACAATTTACCTAAAGACCAAATATCTGACTTGGAGCCATAAGGTATGTCAGCAAGAAGCTCAGGACACATATAGCTGGGTGTTCCCACAACCTGAACATATAAAAGCAATTCTCACCGATGATAAATCACATTCAAGGAAACAGAGTTAAAATTAGAAGATTAACGCAGCTCATGGGCCGCATTACTTACAGAGGAAGCAAGGTCATCCGAAGTTAATATTTTGGCAAGTCCAAAATCACCTGCACCAGGGTTGATTGTCAGTTGTTCAGAAAAAGTACACTCTCTTACATTGAAAATCAGAAGGTAATAATCAGATCACTTACCAAGACGAATGTCTTTCCCTTTAGTCAAGAAGATATTGGAGCACTGAACAAATCAATGAGGCATTATCAGTAAAATGCATTTTCTGATATTAGCACAACTTTGAATTTGAGTGCACAAAATACATGCCCTAACCTTGACATCACGATGAAGAATATGGTTCATATGCAAGTAATCAAGGGCCATGAGAAGTTGAACGAGCCACTTACAGAGCTTCTGAAACATACAATAACTAAGAGTCAGTTGCCAGTTGCAAAAAGATCCTCTGAATTGAAAAATTGATTTTTCATGACAATAATTTATATGAAAAGGTTGTAATATGAAAACTACATTTCTGGAAAAGAGAAGGGCTTCCCAAACAAAAGAAAGGAAGGATCAAGAAAGAACCAACCTCTTCTGGGAAATGCACACCATTAGCTTTCTTTATAGCTTCGGCCCTGTAACACAAGGAGAAAGCATGCCACGCAAGGCCATGGTTATTCTAGGCTTCAAGTGAAAGTATATTAAAGCACAGTTCCAGAGATCTTAGTTCCAGAAAGAGTGAAAACTTACATGTCTCCTCCTTCACAATAACCTATTATAATGCACACATAGCAACCCTGACTCGAAAGCATCAAAATGAACCAATATTAGACTATTTATACAAAATTTTCAACTGCTTGTATTCTTAGGCTTATCCATAGATAACTATAACATTTTTTATTAACCTAGCTGAATGACTTAGAAACCCTATCTTAGCTCAAAAAAACATGACCTTGTCCCAATTACGAGGAGAAGGCTTTGAATATTGAAAGTAGAATGAAGTAGTATTATGAAAAAGTAGTATATCTTTTGCAATATAGCAGAAAAAGTGAAGCTTTTGCCAGATTTAATCAAGCATATTGAACCTCTGTGATGTAAAATGTAACTTTATATGCAGAATTGACTAAAACAGGAGGCAAAAACATGCTGAGTTTCAGGTGATGTCAATGGTATATGTTAATGATATAAAGCACCCCATGAGGCTAATTTTCATGTGTTTACTATTAAGGTTTAAGGATACCAACCAGATGGGGAAAAAGAATTTTAGGCATGCAACAAGTTTAAGGCATGTCCATGAAATGTAGTACAGACTAATGGGACATGACCATATCAGATTGCAAAAGCAGCAATCTATAGGAGTTAAGTTACGAAATGAGGTTTTTAAAACCTCACAGAAAATGTGGAACATTAAACAACAAGAATCTCCAAATGAAAAATTAACATCCAACCATGTAAAACCATGAGAGATCAAGAGACAATGAAGAAAAGGCAAAGACTAGTAAATATCAACAGGTACAATATACCTTTTCTACCCAGGAATCCTTGTACTCTACAATAAATGGATTTCGTA
>Ga0307518_10000435_pt1 | contig 31962 bp, 32 predicted proteins | sample 25_EM_MG_FD_203889 | JGI IMG/M metagenome (GOLD analysis project Ga0307518, IMG submission 203889) | Populus trichocarpa ectomycorrhiza microbial communities from riparian zone in the Pacific Northwest, United States - 25_EM | ecosystem: Host-associated > Plants > Roots > Unclassified | place... | reverse complement strand
TCCCACTCCCCCCCCCCCCCCCCCGAAAAAAAAGATGTTCTGCATCAAAAAATACTTTCAAATGCGTCTACAATGGATGGCAAATGTCGATCATGCTGTTCTCAGTCACACGATCACCACACGCAGGTAAAATTTATCCACACCCGATTGAACTGCAAGAGGAACTTGCGATGATGCCATTAGAAGGATGATACAAGTATTGCATGGATGCCAAGTTTATGTGTTGGTGGCAAAATTGTGATGTAAAAAAGCGCGTATAATGGTAGTAGTAAGGGCAGATGGGGTAACTGGGAGCAGAAGCGTAAAGGGGCACGCAGGAATCCAGGTCGTCAAAGCCTCACCAATGGTGAAACGAACGTGGCAGTAAAAGATGGGCACGGAGGACGCCTGTGAGGTCGGCAAGTACCATACAACACGTAAAATGTACAGTGCGCATGAACATCCATCATATCATGAGCAATGTACACATGATTGGTATCGCAAAGGGGTGAAACAGCGAGAGTGCATAGACGCCTCTAGTTAGCTGTAAAAATACGTGCAAACAGCAGTGCAAATACATCTTTCAAACCTGTAGTTACACAGGTTATCAGCACAGTGGCTGCCGCAAGGCCCGGATGATAGGTCGTGGCTTGTCTAGCACGTGTCTCGGGGTCACAACACCTGAGAAATTCGAACTTCGCATCGAATCCCCAACTTTACGTAGGTTGGGGTGTGGGTTGCTGCACAGGTATCTCCCACGAACCTTGTATATCCTGTAGGAAGATCAGTTGTGCGATAGTATTAAGGGCCCGGATATTGCGCCAAAGGCCATCACAAAGTAAAGACATTCGGATTACTTACGGTACGTTGTTTCTTGACAGGACGTGGCCGTGCGGTGCCAGCACCTGGGTGTGCGCCGACAACGCTCGGCAGTGCCCCAGGACTCGCGGGGCTGACCGCTGGCTGCGCGATGCCATCGTCCAGCTCCCGCTTCTTACCCCTCACCGCGGGTGTCGCAGTCCAAGGTGGAGGATTCGTTGGTACCGCCGACCGGGGTGTAGCACTAGTTGGTGTGGTGGATCGGTGTCCAGGCGCAGGGGAAATGGTGACTGCCGGGATGCGCGGTTTCAGAGGTAAAGAACCGGGAAGTTGTTGTGCAGAGGATTGCGTCGAGTTTGGTGGGGTGAATTGTGGCGGTGGAGCAACACTGGCTGTGTTGGGGAGTGCACCAGGTGCAACAACACCTTGTGCCTGAGCGCGCGCAAGTTTCTTGAGTTCTTTCTGAATGGTGGAAAGTCGTCCACGTCAGCCCGTTAGGGTAGTATAGGAAAGAGTAGCACATGGACACTCACTCGCTTTTTCCGATCTTCCTTTGCCTGAGAAGATTCCACGATCAGAGTTCCTGTGTTCCACTGCAACCCTTGGTTAGATAGTGTCATTGCCACGGAAATTTTACGGACTCCTTTGAGCCCCTCTGCGCTAACGGTGAAGGCGTCTCTTTGCGTCCTTGCATCAAATTCTGCTATCGCAATACGTTGCTTGGGTGGTACTTGCATGGTGGTTGTCAAGAAGTCGTCTTTCTTCATCGAATGTTTCCCAGGAATGTTCTTGATTAAATGACGGTACGAGTTCTTTTTCTTCTTCTCATCAGTTTCTGGCGGAGGGTCATGTGGAACTGCCTTAGGCGCTACGGTAGAGAGCGGTGGCTGGAGTGAGGGCGAGGATGGCTGGACATGCTTGTTATAGGCTGAGTGGAGGTGAAAACGAGCAAGGAGATCCTGTGTGCTCGCGAGAAAAGTTTGTGGTTGAGGGTCTTGCATCATTCATTATCAACCTACATCCTGGTACGGCTGGCAGGTTTATTGGTGTACATACCGGAAGCAGGAGGGATAAACAAATGTGGCGAGTCCTGCATAATCGTAGAGGGCCCCGCGACTACTTCATTTTGATGATATTGTGCATTCTCGTCATTCTCGCCATCCATGACCATTAGTGGTCAAAACAACCAGATGGATCAGGAAGCGGTCGCAGTGGGTGCAAGACCCAGACGAGGGCGAAAGAGACAGAGGAAACGACAGACCTGGTTGTCGCCGTGATCGTTAACGATGAGCTGAGCTCGTCTGTCTGTCGTCGTCGTCGTCGATGGCGGGGATGAAGGGAAATCGGTGCGTTGTACACGGTCGTTTCGGAGGTGCTTAGTCAGCTGCACGTGTGTCGCATTGACTGGGCTGCTGACACAGCAACTCACTAACCCTGAGGACGTCAGCATTTCAAGCTGGGTTCATTAAATATGAACCTTTGGAGGTGAGTTGATCAGGTCCGATCGCCCAGTAATCCACTCAACTACTTTTGCGTCCAGGAAATCCCTCATGACGTCTGCAAGACTGTCATCCCAGCCAGAGTTCACGGTGAGAGTCACGCAGCCTTCGAACCTATTCAAATGTCGACAGTAGCCACAACCAGTTTCATGCAGTGACTCTGGGGCTTCTCATAGGTTGCCTACTATGTTTTACCAATCTTTACTTTGGTTTACAAACGGGCTGGATAAGCATGTGGGTGAACATCCGTATCTTTCGATGTTTACCTTATGGGTGTTCTCTCAAGGATGTCTTTGCAATCTGCACTTATTGGCTTTCTCTTTGGAAAGCTGCTTCCTGTCCCGTTGTCGCCACAGGAGCTGATCGTCGTGCAAACGACAGCTGTCGCCACTGGAACGGTATAGTGAATCACCATAGATAGTGTTATCTGGCCTGAACCATGTCAGATGCCTCTGGCTGCAGGCTTTGTTGGTATCTTACCAGCACTTGGCTTACTTGAGGAGGGAAAGGACGGTAGCCCTCCTATCCGTCTTTCTTGGATAGCAGCTGTTGGCTGGTCTTGTTCCATCGCATTTTTCGGGGTATTCTTGTCTCCTCCGCTCCGAAAACAAGTGGTATGTAATTTAACGCGGTATCGTACAACTGACACATTTCCTATAGATCATAGAAGAACAGCTGGCATTCCCTTCGGGAACCGCAACAGCACAACTGATCACCGTCCTCTATCAGCAGCCTGCACCAGACACATCAATACGCCGCAGACCTGGTTACAGTTCTGTAGATACTGAGGATACTCCACACCTATCCGTGGATATTCCAAGTGCAGAGATTTTGGAAACTACTTCCGAAAACACGGAGGAACCAGAAGTGCACGATGAGCGTGAGATTATCCAGCAAGAAGGCTGGCTAGACCTCGTGGTTAGCTTTATTGCATCGGGTGCGATGACTGTTGGTGTCCCAGCGAGCTTATCTCAGACGTGAATTCATCATATTACAGCTTTGCGCCTACTTCTTCCCCATCGTCTTTGCTGTACCCTTGTTTGGGAAATACCTTGCGCGTGAGTGGCTGTGGTCCTTCACACCGAGCTTATCATATGTCGGCCAAGGTGAGTAGTACTGTCGCTCTGGAAGTAATCCCATAGACTTGACATCCAGGGATTATAATGGGATTTCCCACTACGTTAAGCATGAACTTGGTACTCCTGACGGTTTGATTCTCCAACCGGTTCCTAATCATATTTTCTCAGGGAATGCTGGTGGGATGGGGTGTTTTATCCCCACTTTCCAAGCGTCTGGGATGGGCGCCAGGACCTATTGGTGACATGTCCACTGGCGCACGAGGTTGGATTCTTTGGGTGTCTTTGGCCATAATGTGTGCAGACTCCATCGTTTCCTTGATCCCAGTCGGCTACACCTACCTCGTTAAGTTGTACCAAGCATCCAAACGTAGGGACGGACCATTAGCAGATAACGAAGATGAGACTCCCGATAGACTTGTTCCTAGTCGATGGGTCGTTATTGGCCTCATGGCGAGCGTGCTAATAGGGATGTTCCTGGTATGGTGGGTATTTGGAGACGAAGGTATTAAACCCTGGGCGACCTTGATTGGGTTCGTGCTCGGCGGTATCCTGAGTATATTTGGGTATGTCTTCTTGACTTGCACAGTGGCAACCGTAATAATATCGGTTAGTGTCCGTGCATTGGGAGAAACAGACCTGAATCCTGTCAGTGGTCTTGGGAAAATATCCCAACTTTTCTTTGCCTGGATTCAGCCAAGCAATGTTGTCGCGAACCTCATCGCTGGTGCAGTGGCCGAAGCAGGCGCTCAGCAGTGCGTAGTTAGATCTCCCGGACTGCAATGTGTCTGACAATAGATTACAGGGCAGGTGACCTCATGCAAGATTTGAAAACTGGACATCTCTTGCATGCTTCACCAAGGGCACAATTTTATGGTCAACTTATCGGCTCCTCCTTGTCTATCATAATCTCTGCTACAGCCTATGATCTCTACCAGAAAGCTTACACAATACCCGGACCTTCTTTTCCAGCGCCTACTGCTTATGTCTGGCTCGGTCTAGCCCGACTATTGCGTTAGTACTACACCTCTAACTTAGTCGTAAGCTCCTTCCTAATGGTCTACCTTGCAGGGGATGGACAACTGCCAGAGAAAAGCACTCGATTCATGCTAGTGTTTGCGTTGATCTTCGCAATCATCGCAGGCATCAAAGTTATGTTTGTTCGAAACCCCCATGTGAAGTGGATACCTTCTGGGGTTGCGTTTGCAATAGGTTTCTTGAATACGCCGTCGTTTTCCCTCGCACGGCTGATTGGTGGGCTCATAGAGTATTGGTACCACAGAAAGGTGGGTAAGCACGGAAGAGGGGACATGAGACTTATTATCATTGCGAGTGGATTTGTACTGGGTGAGGGGGTGGTGAGCATCGTCTCACTTGTTCTGCGTACGTGGGGGGTGGGTGTTCTTAGTTGCTGGGGTTGCAGTGGGGGAATATGCCCAAGCTGCCCCGCATGATTCACTATTACACGCTCTTATGCAAGACACTCTTGTAATTAGCTTTTTGTTAATGCTACACGTTGCAACCCCATTCGAATGGACACGTGGCGGGCCGACCTTCTCGATGCATCCATTCGCACAACTGTCGTGTGCAGCCATCGGTCGAGCGCTCGCCACCTTGCTTTCGCCCACGGCACGGTCGTGTTTATAGGGTGTTCATTTGTACATTATGTCCCGAATAGCTCTCGACAACATCCCAGCTCTCACCTTTTACAAACATGCATTAACCAACGCAAGGAGGACGAGTCCAATAGCCCAGCTCGTATGTGTTGGAAAACCTTGCTCCTTATACCAACCAGAAGTCGTGCGATGTACGAACATAGGAGGTTCAGGCGTCGAAGTGGATTGGAAAGTTGGTATCTTCGATAGCTTGGTCCCACACACGCCCTTACACTTGCAGCTGTAGTGCGAGGCTGATTTGCCGTCCCTTTTACGTTTCGGCAAGGTTGAAGTATCTTGCGAGGGATGGAGTGGCCCTGGCGATCCATATGTGATGAAGGGTTGGTTGTTCCTCGCGCTGGTTACGAGTCGATGGGCTGACTGCCGCGATCGTACCACAGGATCCTGTGCGCTGGAATACCAGCTCGTCCAGCTGCCAAACTCTCTCCGCGACGGCCCCTGGCCAACGTTTAAGTTCGGTATACCTCGTTTCTTCCGAGGTACGTTCCCACTAGCATTTATGTAGGCATCCCTTTGGCTGACTCGCACGTTCTTCCCCTTAAGATATGGACGCCTCCGGGATGGTATTTATGTTTGTCTGGTTGGTGGTGCTTGCACTGCTTGCCTACACCTTCATCGACTCGTGCCGACGTCGGTTCCGGCCGACTGGGAATACCCGCCGCGTCAATCCTCCCTCCTATCCGGGAGGCGGTGGCAGCAGCGGCAGAGGCGGCAGAGGCTCGTTCCCCTTCACCCCATCCAGTCCGCCCCCACCGTACAGCAAAGACCCGCCCGCGTCAGGCGACGGGGCGTGGCGACCTGGATTCTGGAGCGGTGCGGCTCTTGGGGCATTTGCTAACCATTTGTGGAATCGGAACAGTGGAGGTGGGCAGTCGTTGCAGTCGCCACTTAGAGCTTACGACTGGGAGACCGAGCGCACGGGGCCGTTCCAAACGAGACGCAGGACAATGCCCGGTTTTAGCAGTTATGAGGACCGAGGGGAGGGCCCCTCGAATCTGGGTGCAATGAGGACTAGCTCGGGGTATGGGGGCTCTCGTTCGCGATGATCAGTATATTGGAGCTCTAAGGTGCTCAGCACCGTGTGGGAACGATTCCGTCTGTATCTCGAGTATATACATTGTTTCAAGTACTGGTGTCGAACAATTTACTCAGCTATAATCTGAGAAGTATAAACTGCTGGAGCAACCCGATAAACGAACCAATGTATTTCCGTTGCTGATGATACATATTGAAGTATGCATACGAGTAAATTACACAAAAAATTACTACCGATTTTATTCCATTATAAACTTCATATCTCGTCCATCGTCGTCCCGGGCGGCAATAAGCCTTGATGATCCAATTATCGGTAGTAGCTAGACGGTCCAGCGTGGTCCGATACAGTGGGATACGATGGCGTCAACGAGGCGCTGCTGTACCTTGTGGCACCATACGATGTGCTCGCAGCACCACCTCGCAAGTCCTTGCTGACGCGAGAGCGGCCTCTATTCTCTTCTTCATACCGTCGTCTGGCCCTCTTCGACGAAATATAGGCTGCGCTACCATTCTTCTTAAACTTGGGAGTGATCCCGGTTGGTGAAATGAACAAGGTAAACAAGATAGAAAGAAAGACGAGGCCACCAGCAGCCACGAACATAGCCCGAGGGAAGTAGGCAACCGTGTTGCTGTATATCAAGCCGAAGATCATAGGCTAGGGAGAACATTAGTGAAAGCAAGGAAATGGAACGAAAAAAACCATACCCCCAAAATGGTTGATCCTGTCGCGTGCAGGACAGCAACAGCGCCGAGAACTTTACTAGGTTCAGGTTCAGTATCGTGGTCATCACGTACATGGGCAGGATCTAGCCCAGCACGAACACGCGCGATCTCCTTCTCAGCCAAAGCACGGCCCTGAAGCGTGGAAAGTGCGAAGCTCTGGATGGCGGGTGTGATACCGGCACCAGCGGACGTGAAAGACGTGGCTGCAATGAAAATGGCCTGGGACCACCATACGGTCGAAGGATCCTGGGATGGAAGAGGGCCAAGGACAACAGCTCCAAGTGCACAGAACTCGGCCAATATGGAACAACGCAACACGAGAAGATCAAAGCGCATCTCTGCGAAAAGTTGAGATATCGATGGGGTTGACTTCACTTTCGATACAGTAGGGTCGGCTGAGGGAGGCACTGTCAAAGAGGTATCGGGACGCACTGGCTTGAACATGGCGAGAAGGACTGTCGGAAAGATAAGCACCGCGATCGCGTTCAGCGCTGCAAAGACTTACATGGCAAAAGGAAAAGAAGACAGCAAGCACGAGTAGAGCCCATAAAGGAAACGTAGTAACTGAGCTGCTCTGCAGTCCAGTGATAGATATGTTCAGCGTAGAGATACTTGATTTGGAAGACGCCCTGTGCAAGAGTATTGAAGACCAGAGCAATTGCGAGCCATGTCAAACTCCAATCCTTGCGGGTTCGTACTCTAACCTGAGCGTCTCCAGTGACTCCGATTGCAACAGGTACCTCGGAAGGCAAGAAGATGGCAAGTGGTGCTACCAGATTTTCAAAAATACGGGTGACCCCAGAGTCTCCTTTTTGGTGAGTATTAAGGTCGTGCTACAATTTTCCCACAGGAAAGCGATGATACTGACCATTATGGTTATTCTCTTCAGTACCTTGCACTGCGCGGGTTTTACCCTTCCTATTCGCTGCTCGGCGAGAGGCACAAAGGGACTCCGGCAGAGCAAAGAGGACCAGGATGAAAGCGGCGAATGAGATAGTGATTGAGACCCAGAAAACTGAGTTGACGGATTGTAGTGGGTGGTTGCCTAAACAAAAGTAAATACCGTGTCGGACTACTTCAATTTAGGATTCGCTCACTGGCACCGACTTTGAGGAAGTAAACAGGGTGGCGGATCAGCCATGCTCCGAGGATGGGCCCAATCGCTAGCCCGACGGAAAGGACACCACTGAAACGTACAAAAACGGTAGCACGAGAACCGGGGGACGTGCAGTCAGTGATGTAGGCTGATTGAGCACTTGTCAGAGCAGACCATCCACCGAGAAGACCTTCGATGGCTGGGGCAAGGATCAAGAGCCTGTGTGAATTGAGCGCCAGCGGGTTATGAGGGGTAGAGACGAGGATATATATCAAGTCGCTGGGTCAGTCAAATGTGGTTAGCGCAACGGCATATCAACAATCTGGAACGTTGCATACGTCACAACAAGTCCGAAGGTGGAAATAGCGAGGGTACGGGTGCGACCGTAACATTCTCCGAAATGACCCCACCAACCAGTGGTGAGGGCTGACAGGACGCCCATAGTTATAGTCATGACAGTCTGTAATCCTGCTGCGCGCGCCTGCACCGCAGGGTCTGAAACGCACTGCTTGCCTGGGATAACACGTGGGTCATCGCCCTCCGACACGCCGTCTCCTTGCGACTCCTCCAAGAAGGTTGTCGTGGGTAAGGATGGAAAGTATAGTGAAGTAGGACCTCGCGTCTGTGCGCCAGATGAATGGAGGTGTGTGGAAATAGATATGTGATTCGTCTCATCGACGACAACAGCCGTGTGGTTGAAAGAGTCGTGAAGCCTATTGCACGACAGTTCAGTGAGTACTTCGACTCGGGACGCCAGCGTCATTCCGCGCTACAATAGGGTGATGGGATGGGTAAACTATACAGCACAGTGGATAGGAGGTTTACCGTTAGGGCTGTGACGAGCGCAAACGGGACGAGCCTTGTGGACCATTATTGCTTGAATACACGAGGGACGACATGGGACGCACCACAAAGGTCTGGGACGATAGAACGGTTTCTTTGCCTTTGTAACGAGGCCGTCGCGTTCAGTCGGGAGGCCATGATCGGAAGTGGTGGGTTCGTCGAATATGTGGTTAGGCGGAGGACGAGGAGTAGCGGGAGTGTTGAAGGTAGTGTTCTCTGTGGAGATGATAGGATCTGTGATGATCCTGTCGAGCGACATAGTGGTGTGGGGTCAAGCCAAACACACGGGTGGGGTCGATGCTTTTAAGAGTGGGAACATGCCGCACACACGACCTTGGCTGAATGACTAACGGCAGTCTCCTCGGAGCTACACCCGATGATAAGTCTTTATCATAGTACGATTCTTACCGAGATAGAAGCTTGAAACGCTCTCTGAGTAGCAGAATACGATATATCAGCTAGTCTGCGGCACATCCAAGACGAGGTCGGGCAGTTGAACTGCCATTTACCCTTTGGGTGTGTAGCGTAAGCCAGATTTGCTTGCGAGTCACTGCACCACACCTGGCCATTCTCTGACTCGCTCAGGTGACCATCGCTCATAAGTACAAGTTCAGAACCCTGTAAGTCTCTATGCCACGGATCCCCTCTCATGCACTCATCCAACCCAATCGAGCATCTTGTCATGACTCGGAAAGTTAGAGAAGATATCTTGCGTCTCATCCCCGATGCGGGTCATTCTGCCATGTGCGATGTTTGATGCTATTCATTGGACGCTCCTGACAGACGCACAGATTACCAAAGGACGGCGAGACAAACATCCTGATCACGTCCGCTTTGCCTTATTGCAACAATGTGCCTCACCTCGGTACGCATTAGATCACCCGATCAACCCTTGTTGACACTTCTCAAGGAAACATCATCGGAAGCGTGCTCAGCGCTGATGTCTTCAGTCGGTGAGTAATATTATCCATCTCCAGTTTGCGATCTCAAGATCTGGTGTTGTAGCTACAACAGTATGCCTTCATCTCCACCTTCGATCCACCATTGCCTTGCCTCACACCAGCTACAGGAGCTCGCAATCGTAGAACGCTCTACATTTGCGGCACGGACGAGTACGGTACAGCGTCGGAAACTGCAGCCCTCAAGGAAGGTGTCACTCCGAAAGAACTCTGTGACAAATACCATGCAGTTCATAAAGAAACGTACGAATGGTTTGATATCGCGTACGTCCGCTCACTTCGGACCTTCTTCATATCGCTAACCGTACGCATAGTTTCGATCTCTTCGGACGTACTTCGACTCCTTATCACACCGAGTTAGCCATGTCACCCCGTGCTACTCCTCTCAGGCTAACTGAACGCGCCCAGAATTTGCCAATCAGTATACCTCAACCTTGGCAATAACGGGTACTTAGAAAAACAAGTACGCGACCAGACATATTGCGAAGGTTGCTCCAAGTACGTGACCGTCACCGCCTCGCTCCTTGTCACATTCATTCTGCTGCAGGTTCTTGGCAGATCGATATGTAGAAGGCATATGTCCGCACTGTGGATTCCCTGTACGTACCATGGCAACACGCATTTTCAGGGGCTTATCGACGAATAGGATGCTAGAGGTGATCAGTGCGATAGCTGCAGTCGCACACTTGACGCGATTGATCTTGGGCAACCACGCTGTTTACTTGACAAGTCTCACAAGGTCGTGACACGCTCTTCGTCCCATATGTATTTCAAGCTCGATGCCATACAAGCTCGATTAGAAGAATGGATCAAGAATTCATATAAGACAGGAAGGTGGTCGCCGAACGCGACAATTAATACGGAAGGGGAGATCGTCGATGCACGTGTTAAGGGCGGTTTGCGTCCAACGCCGGTCACTCGAGATCTTGCATGGGGTGTGCCCATTCCTCCATTGGGACGCGAAGATGACAGCGAGATGAACGGAAAGGTTCTCTGTGAGTCTTTCTCCATTGTTCGCTCACAGGGTTACTTACGCTCTTACCAAGATGTTTGGGTCAGTATCCGATGACCCTCTCATTGATCTTACTTATCATACTCATCAGTTTGATGCTGTGAATGGTTATGCGAGTATAACTGCAAATTATACCCCCGAATGGCAGCGATGGTGGCATAATCCGGATAATGTCAAGCTATATCAATTCATGGGCAAGGATAATGTGTACTTCCACACCATCTACTTCCCCGGCATGCTTCTAGCCGACGGCAGAAACTGGACCACGTTGCACCATGTCTCGACAACTGGTGTGTTGTATTCATCATATCCCAATCCGCGTGCTAATACGATCGAACCTGCAGAGTATCTGAATTACGAGGGTGGAAAGTTCTCCAAAAGCAAAAACCGTGGCGTTTTCGGTCCGGCTGCGAAGGAGACTGGCATCCCAGCGTCCGTATGGAGATACTACCTTCTTGCCACACGCCCAGAAACACAGGACGCAATGTTCTCTTGGGCCGACTGCGTACGTGTTTCAAGTCAGCCCATTTACCAGTTTGTTTCATGAGTTTCCCCTAGATTACAGCAAATAACAACGTCCTACTAAAAAAGTCAGTGATTTCATCTTGAAGTGCTGTGGGTGCTTACGGCCTCTCCGCAGCTTTGGAAACTTTGTCAACCGAGCTCTTAAATTTGTATCGTCCCAGTACAATGGCGTCATCCCTGAAAGCGGTGACGAGCCTGGGCTTCTTACCCCAAACGACCCTCTCGACAGCGAGTTTATCTCCGAGGTCAACACACTTCTCAAGGAGTACCTTGATGCCCTGGAGAGCGTCAAGATACGCCTCGGTCTTCAGACTGTCATGCTGATTTCGAATCGCGGGAACGGGTACCTGCAGGCTGCTGGGCTTAACAAAGCATTGATGGCCGAGAACCCCCAGCGCTGTGCACAGGTTGTGTCACGCGCCGTGAACTTGATCTACGTCCTATCGGCCTTGATATATCCATATATGCCCAGCACGTCAGAAGCTATTCTGAAGCAGCTCAATGCGCCTGCACGCACCATTCCGGAGATGCTTTCCACGGATCTATTAGCAGGGCACCAAATTGGAAAGCCAGACCATTTGTTTAAGCCTGTTGATGAGAAAATGGAAGCAGTGTGGAAGGCAAAATTCGAGGGTAGTGGTGGAGGAACGAAACAGGAGGAGGCACCTGTATCGAAGCGCAAGGCTAAAAAGGCGACGACGACGAATGCGATAGCGCACACGATAAAAGAGAATGGGCCAAAGTCGGCGGAAGCTCTCGCGCTGGAGGCCAAGATCCTTGAGCAAGGGCAGTACGTCCGTTCCTTGAAAGAGAATAAGGAAGCCAAGGAGACGATTGATGCAGCTGTTACGGAGCTGAAGAAGCTCAAGGCGGAGTTGGTCGCCTTGGAGAAGGCTTGAGGGATCGCCTGAAGATGGTAATTATAAATGGGAGTACCGTGTTGTATCCGTAGACCTAGTAATGTTTCCTTGGTCAAGTACTAGATTTTACTTACATTGACAATCAATTTATGAGTTTCAATCACACACAACACGACTGGAACAGCCCAGTGCAGTTTGGTGACAACAGACAAGAAGAAAAATGCCGCTATGACGTTACGATGATGGCAAAAGATGCTGGAAGTATGTGACTTACTTACCCCCAGTTCATCAACAATGCAGCATGGAGATGCACGGAGACGTGAGGCTGCAGAACATCGATGTCATATGACGACAATCATGCATATCAAAAATGGGATAGCAAGGTGATGTGAACTTTGTTTGCACGGCGGCCAATGCAAGTACATACGTGATCCAGCAGTTATGGGGAGGCACTGAATTCATCAGACACACTAACATGTTGTTACCCGAACTACGATGAGCGAGCGCCGCAGGTGAGGGCTGTCGCTCTGAGACATTCGATGCCGTTGTACCCAATTTGAGGCTTGCATAGATGCGAGGGGCACCCGTTACACTGAGTTAGTCAGTATGTTAAACCGAACAGAAGGGTACGCAAGTGGTACATGCAGCTATTTCTGGCTGTGAACGCTGGGTAGCCTATCCAACGTTCAGCTATTCGAGCAATTTCATTACCTTAGTAAGCGGGGTAAATACCTGATGGCTCAATTCTTGAATGGAACGTTGTTTCCAGTTCGCCGGCTACGTTCTCGTTTAAATACCAGACTCAGATCCACGAGGCAACCTCATTCACTATACATACCTCGTCCGTGGATCGAGGACAGTGCATGCCACGGTGGCGAATGAAAAAAAAATCGTATGCACAGCTACTAGCCAACTAACCCGGCGGACAGCATGGGTCCCAAGACCTTTCGCACATGGGTCGGTCAGTTGCCCGCCCGCTATCCTGGTTTTAGGGAGTGTTGTGTGTGCCCAAGGGCCTCGAGCAGCGCATGCTGACTGCTATGCCCAGATCCAGTATGTACCCGTTAGCTGATGAAGTAACAACCATGATCATGTCAGGTCCTATCCGCTGCTTTTAGCAGCCTCGTGTTGTATGCCAGGCTTCGCGTTCTTGTCTCTGATAATGATCTCGGACCCCTTGCCGCTAATGCCTTTACCAGTTCTTACTGTCCCCCAGCTTCCCACCCGTTGTGAGGAACCTGTCCTAGGCTTGTTGTCCAGCGCTAACCATTGGCATTGCTTCGACGGGTCGTCATGGTGGACTTATGTAGAGGCCAGGGTATAAAGGCCGACTTCCCAGGTGAGTGTCTATCACCATTCTCAACCCTTAGCTGTGTCACTGCACCGGTGTTGATTCCGGTCTTCCAGCTCAGCGTAATATCATGCCAACGAATGCCGAGCAGCAACAGGACTTCCCTTCTCTGGATCAGCTTTGGGACGAAATACGAAGGCTGAAAGAGCGCCAGGAAGCTAAGCGTCCTACAAAGGTGAAGTCTCTCGAGACAACACCCGCCGCCTCCAGCGGCGTTTCCCGTTCACCCCCGGAACAAAGTGCAATGCCTAGGAAGGTTACACCCCCTCAAATAAAGAGGAAGAAATCCATGTAGGTCAAACCTTGCTATTAGCGAAGCTATCACCGTACTTACTGACTTACGCGTCTCCGCAGCGTTTCATATCGTGAATCTCACGACGGCCGGACGGTACGTACTCCCGCGTACGTTGCCATACTCCCACCTTACCCCCGCGTGTACAGAAAACGGCCGTATTCGATTTACCCGGTGTCAAGAAACACCACATTCATATTAGCTTTCGCTGTGAACACCTGACGGTCGAGTGGACAACTATCAAGATCACAGAAACAGAAGAGGGCGGGCGACTCGTAAGGGAACGCAAGGAGAAAATATACACGCGGACTATACCTCTTCCTAAGGGAACGAAAGTACGTTATGTTTCAGTTTCACCCATGGTATGCATGTCTGATCGGATTCCGTTAGTTTGAAGAGGTTTGTGCAACGATGGACGATCGCCGTCTAATCTTGACTTATCCAAACATGAAGACGGTACGCGTCGACCGTCGAAAATACGAGTTTGGCCATGCCGAACCACGTCGGATTGAGCCAACCGAAGTCGAGTCCACGGACGTCTATGAATACTAGATGCCGGGCCAGGTGTTATCTTTTTTCTCAAGCCCACGTCCGGTGACAGTTCATTTTATTTACTGCTGCTTTTGTCCCTGATCATATCCACTATACGTTTGTCATTTGCTGGCGAAATCTTGATGTACTACAGCTCCCCACGGCGTACACTGCCTGTAAATTCGTGCACTATAGCTCATGCCCAATAACTGTCTTGGTGCAGAGGAATCTTGAACGTCATCCGAAGATCCGAGTCTTTCACGTGTGAAGACGAGGCGGACAAGGGAAGCCAGTCAGGGACACATACTCGGGGAACAGCCAAAAGGTCACAGGACACACCAGTGCAAGATCGCCAACCTTATCTAAAGACCTTGTTAATTTGGCCAAATCAACAAGGAATGCGTGGACGGACAAACCCCTTCCTTGTGCGGGGTGGTGGCAAACAAGATGGCAGTGCATTACATATCATCAACACTCCATTCGTAACTTGCCAATGTCATCCGTTGCCTCTCGTTTTGCCGCTGGAATAACTTCCTCTCAAATCCATTACTTCGGTCTGCCAAAAGATATCGTGTCTGTTACATCTTCTCGAATTACTGACATTACGCACCTACTCCATCCCATCGATATCCAGGCTTAATCCCAAAACGGTTTGGAGGCGGCGGCGGGCCACTATATTCTGGCTTACGGGGACCTTTAGATGTCTTTTTCTGTAGTGACTCACGTGTTTAGGACATGATGTTATATGTGTACAACGAGCTTACCGTCAGGAATGCTGCAGCGGGGTCGTTCCATCGTTCTCGTGCCATGAGCTCTTCATTCATGTCCTTATCGTCTGCGTATCGGGAAAATGGCAGAGCCTTGTTCTTTTCGAGTTGTAATCTCCGTTTCTCCTCTTCCTCCCGTTGTACCATACCTTTCCCCCATTCCATTTTCTGGGCAGCCTTCTCCTCTTTTTCCCGTTTTTTCCTAGCCGCCTCCGCGCGGGCGAGTTTCATATCAATCTTCCGACCGGAGGCGTCGCGATACACTGTCTCCTGAGCTGCTTCCATTTCTTCTTTTGATATATCGTCCGCCTTGACTTTTTTTTGTGGTAGTGCCCGTCGTAGTTGATCCGATGTTAGGAGTCCTCCCTTGAAAGGCTGAGAAGGCTCTTCAGACACGACGACAGGTTGTTCATCGGCGGGTATTGGCGGGCTCTCCTCCCGTGCCCCCTCCCGCACCGTGGTCCACCCTGACCCCTCCCCCGTTCGTCGCTTTTTGAAGCTCTTGTCACTTGCCACCACCGCTTCTGCGACGTCTTGCTCCTCTTCTTGCTCTCGTCTGTATCTCTCGTCCCCGAGACCCTCGTCATCGTCAATGAGCATGGATGGCCCACTCACGGCGTCCGAGTCTGCCTTGCGCTTCTTCTTCACCTTCTTCGGAGCTGCGCGGGCAAGGATGGCATCCGCTTTGGGGCCGGACATATACTTCTCAGCGAGGTAGGCCTGCATGGTATATGGAGTGCGACAGTGTGTATTGCTTCAAGGTGGCAGTTTCAACCAACAAGACCCCTGACACCACACCGCTATCTTGGTATGCTAATATTAGCAATGCTATGTCTAATGCCAGTCGAGTTCCGAGTGGTACATCTGTAGTTAGTATGTATCGCATAACTTATCATTGGTAGAATAGTATATAAGTACTGCCAAAAGATACCATCCTGAACACACATACGCCCACTCTCCCTTCTAGCTTCTAGTTATTTCTGTAGGGAATGCGAGAGCAAGCGGGACGATGCCAATGTTGAGCATTTTGAACTAATGGGATACATAAAAACTGGTACAAAGCTGGTGAACAATTTTTCTCAAGAAGCAAGCGAGAAACTTGGGCTGCAAGCAGGTCTCCAACAAGTTGCCTTCCTTCTTCCTGATCGCATAGAAGGTTAGTATTCGCAGGAGGAGCAGAAGTGTTCTGTTGTCAGACACGAGGTGCGCGCGGACGCCTGGGACAAAAATGTAGATGGCATCAGAATAATGCACGCTTCACACGCACTGGAACAACTGAGAATATGCAACCTCCGCTTGTCTGAAAGGGACGAAACTTAAAGGCGAATATCCATTAGGCTGTTTCCCAGGACGACCAAATTTACTATGCGCTGCACGCCTACACGAGCGCCGGCCGACTTGGAGGGTCCGGTGCACGGAGGTCTTTGACGAATGTACATCATTCCGAGAATCGGACCCGTCTGTGATGGCATCTTCCTCGGCAACCCGAGGTGGAGTGGTAAATTTATTCTTGGTCACGAAGGTCAATGGTCGACGGCCGAGCGTATCAGGGTCCTCTATGCTCTCCAGTGGATCACCATGAGTCAAAACCACAGCACGATATAATTTCTCCGCCAATCGTGCCTTCTTTTCTTTTGCCCTCGTGGTCTTGGATACGTGGTGTTCGTGTTTTGCGTCGCGTTTCCTCCTGGGCTTATTATATGCGTCCGATTTTGCTCGTTTGCTGAGCTGTGCAGTTACGGGCCCCCGACTCTGAGGAAGCTTCTTGGTTGATTTGCTCAGGAAGTCTTCGACGGTAAGGAGAGTAGGTGGTGTGGTCTCTCTTACATGTGAGGGAATGGAAGAGGGCGGAAAATCCACGTCCGCCGAGTCAGGTAAGACTGCGATATCCGGGATCATGTCTGACAATAGAGGCCCGCGTGCGTCTTCGATGTCGACCATGCACTGTGGAAGACCAACCGTGACAAGATCGCGAAGGTCAACGTGCTCAGAGACCAACTCTGTCCTTTTCCTTCTTCTCTTTATCTGTCCTGATGTAGGAATGCATGGAAACAAGAGTGTCCAACGAGTGCTCACCACGAACCCGGCCCATGATGCCATGAAAGCTGACCTTACTGGAAGTACTTAGTAATGAATGGTTCTACTCGAGAGGAAACGGTCTTCCATCAAATGTGGTTTGCCTAGGGGAATGGGACTAAGCTGACTACCAATCTCTACCAATATTTAGACCTTATGCATTACATAATACGGTGACTGAAAAGGAGCTCCTTCATTCTGGGTTTAACAAATCCTCCAATCTCATCCTATTTGAGGCCTGAGGCCTGGAGCTCCCCCCTCCACTGTAGTCCGTCTAATGCAGCTGTCACTTCCATCTCGACATCCGCAACAGGGTCCAGCAAGTCCGAAGCGGCGAGAAGCGATGATATGGAAATGAATGACAGGATAAATTATGTAATAGATAGGTCCTATTCGGGTACACTAATAGCCCCTAAGTGCGAGGGTATATAAGGGTTATGGGTTAAGAGGGGTTCGACTGTATCTTGAAACTCATCTGCTTGGTTGCTTTCTGCAGGACATTGGTTGGTGCGTATCTACATCTGCTTGCTAGGATTCTCTCATGACAAGCGATCCAGTTCATCCTTTTATCATGAGTGCTACCGTAGTTTTTTCAATCGTGGAGATTCTTCGCATTATCTGTACATTCCTGGAGGACGATAAAAAGACCTCGACCAGCTTTGCCACTTGCAACAAAGCTGCGTCGAATACTATTCTAGAGGTGTTATGGGCGAAGTTGGACTCTTTTGAACCTCTCATGCCCTTCGTCCCAGGTCAACTCAGGGAAGCACCCTCCGCCGTGAGTACGAGATGTGGCCTCGATCATAGTATCTGAATATTGACCTGCTTGACCGAGGTAGGACAGAGTTCTTAGCCTTAGTCTAGAAGCGTTCCTTCTTTTTCCATGCCCTCTAAATGAATGGAAAACGTTCGACAAATACGCATGCAGAGTCAAGGAACTGCATTTAGTTGACCAATGACTGCGGGATGGATTGGGCGAATGGAACGAGCCTTAACTACCACAGGCTGGCCGCTTTGCGTGCTAGGTGTGGGGTTGACCTATTCCCCAACCTACGCTCTATCACCTGCTTCCTCTCAGAACCTGGTTCGGGCAAAGAGAAGCTACTTCCCTCGAACCTCCGGCCACTCACATTGTTCGCCACAGGCTGTGAAACGAAAGGGGAGGGTCATACGACCATTTTGGTACAGCTAGCTTCCAATACTCCTTTGCTGGAACAACTCAGTCTACGTGGACCATTTCGCAGGCTCCTCGTTACCGACCATATTCAATCATCGAGACTTGCATGCCTCCGAGAAGTTGAACTTTCGTCTCATATTGTGATTTCCAGCATCTGTGCGGGCTGCTTTGCGGGTCACCAATTGCGGAACTCCGCATGTATTTGAAACAACCACTTGTGGAGTGGCAATCAGTCCCACCTACCTTTCCGAATCTCCGTCGGCTGGCTTTTTGTGGGGATCCAATCATTGCCCATGATTTCCTTGGACGACTCTCTAAATTGGCCCTTGTCGAACTCACCATCGAACACGGAGGTTACATGATAGAACTGAATGCATATGAGTCGCTTCTTGATACTCTCAGCGAGCGATTCTCGGCTTCATTAAAATCTATCCGTCTCATTTTCAAGGAACAGTCGATCGACGTGCGCAGAACTTACTTCATAGCGCGTACTCTTATGGCCCTGGTTCCGTTGGTTGAGGCTGGCCTCGAGGAACTGCGTTATTCAATGGACATGATGGTAGGTTTACCAAAGAAACTACGAAAGAAACTCCGGAGAGGACGAGACCTTTCTTCGTTGTGGACATTGCGAGTGTTCTCATTCTCCACGCAGACGCAGACGCTCTATATGGGTTGGATGACAGGTTGTTTTGGCATTACTGATTTTGAAATGATCTTTTGGAGGTACCGGCTTACATAAGTGGCTAAGAGTTGGCGAAAGAGTGCACACTGCACAATACCTTTGCTTCCTTGTCATGCGAATCAGTCTTGGAGCTTGAAGCTTGACTATTCGGCAGTTCGGAGGACCTTGCACGCATGCACTTACCAGCGACGCAAAACTTCAAAAAGGCAAATAAGTCCGACACTTCCAGTAACATTATCGATCACAATAATCAAAGAAAGTCAGGCAAGTTCGACACGTAGGGCTTATATTGCACTGACAGTACAGGATATTGTCGACGTCTTTGCGTCCAAGGTACCATATTCCAAAAAAAACTGCAATTCTCATGTCATCTGATGTCATGTCGTTTCAGAGAATCCACGGGCTCCATTCCACAAGTCGGTCTTCCGTTGATACACCTGAAGCAGCGATCATAAACGGCAACCATTATGAGACGAGAACGCACGTAAAGTTCCATACCCGAGACTAACGAGTGATTCGGCCCACATTTCCGGACTGACTACACTTCCTACGCGAGCTGATCCCACTCACGCCAGTCGATGTATGGAGTCGTTCGTGCCAGTAGCCCAGTGGCCTTTTCTTAGGTATGCAAGTATCAAAGCACGATGCATTACTGTCAGCTGACCATGCGTGTTATGATGTCTAATTGTTGGTGTGATCCAGCAAGACGTGCAACAGTGGATTCTTGTCCAGCTTCTATTTTCGTGGTCGCGACAAGGGTTCCAGAGTGCTGATTTGGATGGCAGTGCCGTCTTGTTCAAAATTCCGCATTTAGCTTTCAGCCAGGTAGGCAGGACTTGAAGCTCTGAGGCATGTTTCACAGATTCGGACGCGGCACCTCAAGTTTGCGGTCTGCGTCTTACAAACGTACCTGAAAAGTGCACTCATAGCACTGGCTCTCGGTAGTCCTTACATACCAGCAGCCGTCCAGGTGGCCGTCTGACTTGTGAATCTGCCTGAGGAATAGGTCCGATGTTTGTCCTGCCTCCATATGCTAACGGTTATTTTTACTACCCAGTAAGCATAGAATCCAACATACCAACGTGTCTCCACCTACTGATAATCACTGATATCCGGTGCTGATAGGTCCAGCTATGTATTTGCATACATTGCCGTTGATTTTAATGTGTCCATCACCATAGTGACCCAGAAGTCATCCCACCCGAAATCAAGTAAAGTCATCACGTCTATATATTGCCCTAGAACCAAAATGGGTGTATGCTCCAGAATCAGATGCGTTATCTGCTACGGATTCGGCTGCAGCGCGCCGCGTTGGTGCCTCACGAGCTCGGAATTGTACCTGTGCAGCGAAAACGAGTCACGCATCAATTTTCATCATCAAAAGTTCCCTATGGGTCGTACAAAGCACGTACCCCGTGCCCTGTCACGTCTGAGGATGATGAGCGCATCTGGCGGATGCGTCTGCTTTGACGGGTCCGCATGGGCACGATCCAGCTGTCCGTTACTGGGGGTTGCGGTGGGTACATCTGTTCCCGCCGTATCCCAGGTTAATTACTACAGTGGCGTTCAGAAGATGATGAATCATGCACGTCGTAATATGTTGCGGTAATTTGGGGCATTCTGCGAACACCTTCCATCACTCCGCTTCATTTCTGGCAGATGATGCTAGAAGATGCTTGGATGGGGTAATGCTCGTAGTAAGCGCGGTCTATCCTGTAAGTAATCTCGGCAGTAGAAAACTACTCCAAGGTTTATTATAGTACTGGGAATCCTCTGCAAAGAGCAGTGACAGATCCACCTCTAGCGGACAACACCTCCGTCGCCAACCGGTCAAAGTCTCTCCAATCTGTATAAGCTGCCTGCTTGAACGGGTGCGTACGGTCAACAGTACTGTAGGATGATAATGTGTATGGTCAGTGGTGCATTGTTCTGGAAGGTGTCCAAGCTTTCAGAACTATGCACCACGAACCGTACATGTTATTGTCGTAGATATTGGCGCAGTCATAAGCTTGGATACATGTACCTCTCTTGTAGTATGTAATCCATCTCGAGCGGACTGCAAGCATCCAGGGTCTTCTTGTATGTTATAGTAAGAGTGGGGATTTCGAGTAACCAGTTCATATCAATTGTCATTACGCTAAATTCCGCGACTCCGACTTCAGTTTCAAACTGAGAGATGGGAGTGCGGTACGTTTCGTTGGACATCTTTTGAAGGACATTATTATGTACATGTTATTTCCACTGGCAGGCTTTATAGATTCCATTCCATAAATGTTCCTCACAAAGGACTCGCCCACGGGATACAGGATGCTCATATTTTTGACTCGTCTTCGAAGCGCTCCGGGCTTCCCTTTTCCTTTCCTTCGATGTATGCAGCGAGACCGATGCGGCTGGCGATCTCGTTCTGGCGCTGTTGGTCAGCAACACCGAGACCTTCGCGGTCACCAAACACGGCATCCATTTCTTCAAGGGTTAGCCCCTTTGTCTCGGGAACCTGGAATTCGTCAGAACAATAGGCCGCTGGCATGATAGGTGTGCACTCACGAAGATCATGATGAAGAGTCCACCCATAAGGGAGAATATCTGACAAAAAAGGTAAGCATGAGAAGTAAGATTGCGTAAGGCCTAGCGTTATTACCCCGAAGAAGATGAAAGTGCCGAAAGAAATGTGGGCCAACATAGACGGAGTCACTTGGCCGACAATGAAGTTGTTCATCTATCGCTGGGACTCAGGGACGCCGCCAAATGGAACAATCGAATGGAAGCGTACCCAGTTCGAAGAAGCGGTGATAGAGATACCCTTTCCACGAATACTCAAGGGCCAGATCTCAGCAACGAGAATCCAGCAACATGGTCCCCAACTGTATCCGAACGCTAATAGGTGTCGGTGAACGGGTAAAAAAAGATGACACGTCTAACTCACCGATGGAGAAGACCCAAACGAACCCACAGGCGGCCCAGCCAGCAGCTAAAACATGGGTTGAGGACTCAATTAATTGATATGCTCGTGTTCTTACCTTTATGACTGTAATCACGGAGCCTGTCAGTCCGCAACCCGAAGGAAAATATACGTGGACACTTACGTTTCCCATGAATGGCGGTATAATCCGGTAAGCACACCAACGATGAGATGACAACTGTGATATGGTTATGGACGGCCATCACCGCAAGGTCAGGGTGACTCACGCAGCCATGATGAAAGCCCCCGATATGAGGACAGGCTTACGCCCAAGTTGATCTACATACATCACAGCGGGGATGGTAGCTAGGAACATGCTGAGGAGGAATCAGGATCCCAACAAGCGCTCCGAATTACGAACACTTACACGATGCCGACCACACCTGTGGCCAAAAGGCTGGTGGTGTTACCTGTGAGGCCAAGGGAATTGAAGATGCTCGGGGCATAGTACAAGATAGCATTGACACCGGTCCACTGTTGGAAGAACATTGCTCTTTTGAAGTGAGATTATAGATCGTTGTAAAATAGACTGGGCTTACAGTGATCCGACGGCAACCCTGTAGAGCAACGTGCGAGTCCTGATCAAGCTCAGGTAAGCGTACCAGCCAAGCTTGAAATTGGACGAGAAGGAGCCATCCTGGAATTGGGGGAATTGGAGTGCATTGGTCTCCTTCTCGAAAAGGTACTGAGCCTTGATTTCACTGGAGAAGATAAGTATAAGAATAATGGGGACAAATTGAATGAAACACTGACAGGAACTCGATCTGGACGAGATCGGAATCTGGTGGGATGCCACGAGCGCGACTGAGAACTTGGATGGCCTCTTCGTCTCTTCCTTGGTTCACCAGCCATCTGGTGGGATATTAGATGATTCGGTGGTGTTGAGAGCCGACATACCTGGGAGAGAAGGGCATGAACAGAATGCCGACTCCGAGGATAAGAGCGGGGACGATTTGGAGTCCGAGGGGGATACGCCATGCAGCTTCACTCTGTGAATCGCCAGTTCCTCCGATGTAGTTCATGCCATAGTCGATCCAGAACGAGACCATGATACCAAAGGTGATAGCTAATTGCTGGAGGGCGACAAGACTGCCGCGCACTTCGGGAGGTGCGAGCTCAGCACTGATATGTGTGTGAGAAACCCGATGAGTGAAGAATAAATAGACACTTACTTGTAAAGGGGGACTGCCATACTGAGAGACCCAACACCCATACCGGTCACGAACCGGCCTGATTTGATGGAGTTAAGACGGGTGCAGATGAGGGAAAAGAAGCTGACCTCCATAGATTGAGGGCGGGTGGAAGGCGGTTGTTTGAACGACTACACCGACACAGAAGACGATCACAGCTGCCGGTGGTCGTGATCAGCAGCAGGAATGGGGAGATTGGGATGAGAGCAATCACCGAGGACGATTGTGTATTTGCGAGACAGCCTGTCTGCGAGGTAACCAGTGCAAAGGACGCCGAACCAAGCACCCAGTTCGAGGATAGAGACTAGCCAGCCCTTGGTGCTGGAGTTGTCAACAGCGGAGGCCATTCGGTTTTCGAACGACCTCATGCTAATGGGGGGTTCAGTATGGGTGATGAGAGACGGTCTGCAACTAACCTGAGGACACCGGAGAAGACACCCTGATTGATAGGAGTGAGCACACCGCAGACAGAACGGGAGAGTGAGGATGTACCTGGTTGTAACCTATAGCGGGAAGATGGCGAGGTGAGCAAGGGGGGTCAAGACAGAGAGATCACGATTGACCATATAGCCTATGACGATGCGTTAAGAGGGGACGGAAGAAGGGTGGGGAGAGTACATACAATCCACCGAGGGAAGCGAAGATGGCGATCAAGAAGACTTTTCCGTTGTGGACGAGCCCGGCCTGGGAAGGGAAGAGTTAGGAATGCGGGTGAGCCGAGAGAGCACGCACCCAGCCAGATTTCCCAGCAAGGGCTCTGCGACGATCCAAAGCAGACGTTGCGCCTCCAGCCATTGTGTGCAGAGGGAGATGGGGAACAGAACGAGAGTGCGGGGCTCAGCCAAATAGTTTTATAGGCGGGTGATGAGAGGGGCATTCCGAAAGCGGGTGCCAGAGTCGCCCTCGGCCCACGGCGATAGTGTTCGGGGGCGACCGGCGCTCCGTCTGATCATCGGGTGTGACGTGGCCAGTCTCCGTGGGCCAATGGGGCGGATGGTGACCCGATCCGTGTGCGATCGGTCACAGTGGCTCCGTGTGACGTGGCAGTGTCACCACCTCCTCCCCTCCCTGGTCCCCACCCAGCATGCAGTGGCCTAACAATCCCCAGGGTGGCGCCCCAAAGTGAGTCGGACTGAACCCTAGTACGACGACTGATCGATGATCTGACGACGGGGCTTCAAAGTTTCCCCAATCCGTGAGTGGCGCACAACCTCTCTCCTTGTCTTTGGGCTCAGACACGTCCCAGAAATTACCCCCCATTCCCCGGCTCACCTCAGTATGGCGCACCCCAGCCCCAGCCCTTTCCTCAGCAGATCCCCAGGAGGTCCGTTCATTTCCCACCGACCCTTTCATCTCACCCTTATTGCCCCAGCGACCCACCCCCCACCATATCGAGAGAGAGCTATCCTGTGAATCCGCAGCAATCCTGGAGCGCCTATCCCGGTCAGCAAAGCACAAATTACCCTCCCCCAACCAGCTCTCATCCAGGAAACTATCCTGTACCCCCTGGCCCACCGGGCACCTATCCCCATCAACCAGCTCCTCCCGGAAACTATCCCCCGCCCCCATCTGGCCCACCTGGAACCTTCCCCCCACCCCAAGGTTACCAAGGCTATGCTCCTCAAGGCCCCCCAGGAGGCTATGCTCCCCCGTCTGCCCCGCCAGGGGGATATGGTGCGCCCCCTGGCCCTCCCCCACGGTACTGTCTTTTACACTCTATCCCCCAAATAACCCACTGATCGCCCAACAGAAACCCCTCCTACCCACCTCCGCCTGGTCTGTCTCCATTCTCGAGAATACCGGCGCCCGTTAACCTATTGATACAGGTGCACCACCACAAAGGCCGCCGACTCAACAGCAGTTCTACGGCCCCCAATTCCAAGGCGGCCCTAACCAGCACCCGCAACAACCCTTCTTCCAATACTCCCAGTGCAACGGGAAAAAGAAGGCCCTCCTTGTGCGATTCATCTCCATCGTGTCTTCGCTGCCTGTAACTCACCAAAAAATATTCCAGGTTGGCATCAACTACTTCGGACAGAGCGGGCAATTGAGGGGCTGTATCAATGATGCAAACAATTTGAAGGCGTTTCTCATGAGTATGTGCAAAAGCTGATCGCCCTGATCGATCAAGTAAATGACTGGCACCCAGGTCACTTTGGCTACAGAGAAGAAAATATCAAGGTATTGTCCGATGATTCGCGTGATCCCATGCGAGTCCCAACCAGGCACAACATCGTAGGCTTCTCTCACGATACCGACCAGCCATTTACTCACTTGACACTCACAGCTGGAACACATGAAATGGCTCGTGTCTGGTGCCATGGCAAATGATTCGTTTTTCTTCCACTGTAAGTATAATGCCTCTCACGACGAATCACATCGTCTAATTCCCCCGGAGACTCGGGCCACGGTGGGCAGACCAAAGATGTTGACGGAGATGAGGCAGATGGCCATGACGAAGGTTCGTCCTAATCCCGCCGCCCTGAACTCGGTATCTGATACCTACCACGTGCAAAGTCATCTATCCTGTGGACTTCCAGACGAATGGCCACATCGTGGACGATGTACGCACTCTGTCTCGTTATCTTATCTGCTACTGCCTGATCCCATGTCCCTTTTCTCAGCTCATGCACGATATGATGGTTCGACCTCTACCGCCGGGGTGTCGCCTGACCGCCATCTTTGATGTGAGTTGCTATGGACGATCGTTCGTGTGATTCGCCTGATCCCGTTTTAGTCGTGTCACTCTGGGTCGGCTCTAGGTGAGAAATCGTCTGCCCATATGCTTTACTCACATCGCTGATCTTCACCACCCCCAAGACCTTCCTTACGTGGTAGGGCCTCTACCCATTCCTTGCCTACATGTCTCCATCCTGATCATTCCTGATCTGTAGTACAGCACAGAAGGCAAGGTCAAGGAGCCCAACATGGCTGCGGAAGCCGGCATGGGCGTGATGTCTGCCGTGACCGCCTATGCACGTCGTGATATGGGTGGTGTCTTCCGTTCCGTGTCTGGGTTGATCAAAACCGCCTCGGGGTCCAACCAGAAGGCCGACCGGCATGCAAAAGCGACCAGAACGAGTCCCGCGGATTGCGTGCGTGGATTTCATTGGCGTGCTTCTGGACCCTGACGCTGGTTGTTACAGATTTCATTCAGCGGATGCAAGGACTCGCAGACCAGTGCGGACACACAAGCGGCTGGCAAAGCGACAGGTGCTATGAGCCATGTATGTCCTTTCCTTGTTCACTCGTTCGTCTTCTCACCGTGGAATTCCCTGCGAATAGGCCTTCGTTCAGGCTCTGAGTTCGTGTGGCGTTTTTGATTTTGTGTCATCTGACTCACCTTTGAGCAGGAAAAAACCCTCAGCAGAGCTACCAACAACTTCTTGTTTCCATCCGGTGGGTACTGGGGGTATGCGTTTTGTGCAACTCAATTGACCCATGATGTCAGAGATCTTCTCCGCTCTGGTGGCTATGGTCAGAAGCCTCAGGTACGTTAGCCAGTTGGGATTCTGCGGTATCCCTTTCTGATATGTGATACCCTTGTCAGCTCTCCAGTTCGCACCCTATGGTATGTGTTTCCATTTGCTACTTCATCTACATTGATATACATATATACACAGGACACCAATATTCTGTTCATTGTTTGATTGATGCCTCGAGTCATGTGTACTATAGTCGTCTATGTGTCTCCGAATGTAGCTTGGTACTATGGATAATGTGGAAATGACCAGTTTAACCTAAACACTTGACGCTAACAATGTGTGCTCGACCACTATCTCCGTATTCGAGTTGAAGGAAGGGCGAATGCTCAGGAACAGCATCCGGCGTGTATGCATGTCGTCCATTATCATCTAAATCTAAGAATGACCTGTTGTCGAGAACTAGTGCCGACAGTCTTCCTTTGTTCACCTGGGTATGGCAAATAAGGAACACTGTGGGTGACAAGGGTGGATACACTTACACAACCGGTGTCGAGACCGACGGACCATCTCCTCACATCCAGGCCCCGGGAGGCGATGTGACCATATACAATCATGGACGGGAAGCACGGCAACGACTTCTTCAGGTCTTCCTGATCGGCAGCCGATAAAGGGTACTGTGATTCCGAAATCAAGGAAGACAGATCGGCATCGATACCTCCGCACATGTCCATGACGCTGTTCCAGAGTTCGGGCCAAGGAGTGCCTCTCTTTTTCTTCGATATCGACCCGTCCTCCCGAACACTCCGCATGTTGAGGAGGACCCAGGGATCCCTGTTCTGGGGGATGTCGCGCAAGAGGGCTGCTTCTTGTAGAGTGCGAAGGACGTTGGGCTTGGGCTTGGATGTGCGCGTGGCGGGCCAGTGGGAGAGCGGCTGACTGGGGTGCATGGGGCTCTGTGTCGGATCGGCGGCGAGCATGCCGGCGTGTACGAAGAAGGTGTGGCCTGCGGGTGCGTACATGACGACGGGCAGTGAGCGGAGGTAGTCGTAGTGTTCTTGTGTCATGGCGCGGGCGACTTTGTAGTGTCGTTTGAAGATCTTCCATCCTTTTGGAATCTTGTTCTCCCAGTCCTTGTTGGCGCCCTGGGACCAGAACTCCGGGCTGGGGTGGAGGTCCTCGTCCTCGTCTGCGTCCATCGAGTGTTGGCCGTCGATCGAGTCAAGCCATTCGCGCCCGCCTGGAAGAGACTGTATCCAGTCTCGCCATGCCCGCCATTCGATCACGGCCTGATCGTTGTTCCCGCGGACGCCCATGATGTCATTGTCGATCATGAAAGAAAGAACGGCAAGGGAGCCCTTGACGCCGCCCTTGGTGACGATATCCCCAAGGTGGATCAGGGTGTCCGACTCTGGATCGTATGAAAGCTTTCCGAGTAGAACGCTAGACGGACATACAAGTGAGGTCGAGATCGCGTGCTGGGAGGAGGAATGACATACCTTAGGGAGCTATTCATGCCGTGTATATCCCCCACTGCGATGATGCGGTCATGGTTTGCGCCTGGACCCAGCCATTGAATGGAGTAAGTGGGCCGAACGCGTGGTAATGCCGACGAACGTGACATACGAATAGGGAATTCATCTGGACCCAGCGTCCGTAGAAAGATGTAATTGGAGAAGTCGGGGAAGTCTGGGGTGGATGGAGCTCAATACAAAGTCTCGGTGAAGGCAACTCGGCAAACGCACCCGGCTTACGGTTGAAAAAGTCTATGCGATCAGTCGCACCAGTAATAAAGATAAAGAGAAGAAGGACAACGATGACGAAGCCCGCAGCCAGCGGTCGAGGTGAATATTGTTGCATGGAGTTCCTCGCCAGGACCAGAAGGATCCGTTCAAATACTCCGGCAGTATAGAGGGCACGCCAAACCGGCCAACGATGACGCAAAAGGAACGGCCAACCGAGCACTGCAAAACTCGGCTCGTCAAGTAGCCGGATCTACTATTTTTGTAGGCTGACTACCACTACTTACGCCTGCACCAAGATGTCTCGCATCGCGTTTTGTCTGTCTACCTCTCTGTAATAATCGTGGGTTTCCCCATACCCTGCCCCTACCCACTTCCAAGCATTGTGCCGGATGAACGACTCAAACGTCCAGCAATCCGGACGGAGCATGGACAGTGGCATACACCAAATGTAGGCATCCACTTCCACAGGCTGCTGCATCGCAACTGATGCGAGCATTTTTGGAGATAAGATGGAGTTCACATCCATGGGTGGCCCGTCGTGCAGACCGACGAGCGCCCCAAGCGGATACGCAGAGACCAGCTCTCGGGTGTACTCCTGCGCCACGGATCTCAGTAGACCGAATACCTGCCCACAGCACCACTACTCACGTCTTCTTCGTAGACATCCAGCAGTCTAATATCCTCATCTGTTAAACCCGAGACCAAGGTCCCTCTAACGGTTCTCTCTTCTGGTTCGAGGTCGCGATCAAACATGGATCGGCTCAACGCGTATGGGACGATCGCAGGGTAGTCCTCCCCCTTTAACCGTATGAGTTAGCTCTCTGGCGAAAGAGGCAACACCATCCACTTGCTTTGACCTCGTGTCGTGTAAAGTCCTGCGTATTATGGAGAAATATCAGAACTGGTGTATGGAGGTTGGTGGGTGTCACCGACCTTCAAGATCGCCGCACAAATACGGAGGTGTAACCCATTGTTGCCGATGACCCGTTTCAAGATCTCGGGGTGCATCAACGTTCCATACAGGAAGGCGGCGACCATTGCGGATTCCTGGATAGCTATTATGCGATCGATACCACTGGGCGATGGACACAGAGATGGGCGCTGTCGGTGTGTATCACAGTCACTCGCGAAGAACCCTACAATGCAGATGTGAAAGACTCTCGGTCTATGTCTCTTTTCCCGATAGTTCAGTGTATTTCTCCAACACCCCCATAACATACGTACCTCAAGAAGTCTTAGGGAGGGTCAATTGAGTGAGTTCTTTAGAAATGTGTTCTATGCAAGGGTCTATGAAAGCGAGGAGAGGGTCTGAGTGCTGCTGAAATGGTGCCAACTACGTAGAAACCAAAAATTTCAGTGGCGTCGGATCTCGGTGCTCCTCTGAGTACTCCTGAGTCAGTTGCCACCTTTGTCACATGTCACAGGCATCTGCGCGGTGGCGGTGCCCACTGTAGTCTAGCCTATCGTTGATTCGATGTCAGTCACCACGTCAATTCCAGCACTTCAGTCGGTGAGTGCACTGACAGAGCTTGTTATTATCCATTTTGATGCTTCCGGTTGATAGAAATGACCTCCGAGCTATCGAAGACCATGGATTTACTGAGTGTCAGTGACATCAGCACAGAGGACAGAGGCAAACACGCTCGTATACATCGCATCGACAACAAGACCACAAGAATTATGCTTTCTCCTTCTATGGTGCGGCACTCCTGGCGGAAAATTTCCCCATCCCCCGTATGTCGCCTGCCTCCAGAATTGCTGTCTAGCATCTTTCTCCAATACACACAGCAGTGGCACTGCGAGTGTAGATCAACATCCACAGCGGAGATCCCCCGTTGGGTTGATATTTCTTATGTCTGCAGATACTGGCGCAATGTTGCTCTGAACTGTTCTAGTCTCTGGACACGTCTCTTCTTTGTATCGCCAAGGTGGATGGATGAACTGCTGCAAAGATCAAAGACTGCTTCTCTGATCATTCATGCCGATATCTCCTATTTACGCACGGACAGAGCAATCGGAGCATTCAGATCTCTGATAAAAGCATTGGGTCATATGGATCGTATCCAGGACCTCTGGATCTGCTTTCCTATGAATGTTACCGCCAAGGTCTTCGCTGGACTGACTGGCGCAGGACTGACTGCCCCACCTGCGCCATTGCTGCAGTCATTTCACCTGTCTGCACAAAATCAATTTGAAGTACGCAAAGATATCTTCGCTGGAGTAATACCTGGCCTCCGCAAGGTACACCTAGAGTTCTGTCAGGTGCATTGGTTGTCCCCCATCTTCAATGACGCGCTTACGGAGCTCACCCTGTGTCACCTCACCAACCGCTCCGAAAATTTTCATGACCTTCTACTTGCCCTTTGTCGACTGTCAAGTCTTCGTCAGCTTTATTTGGATACGGTACTCTCAGATACGGCAATGGCCAACGCCAGGAATATGCGGCAAATGCCGGTCAAGGCCACACTTCCTCGACTGGAAAAGCTCACCCTGGTCGATTCAATTTCTCGGATGGCTTCACTGCTGGGCCACCTTGAATTTCCTCAATCCACGATTGTACGACTTGAGTGCACTTGTTTGGATACCGAAGACCCCGATGTTTTCCAACCATTCATCAGGGATAGGTTCGGCAATCATCCATCTCTGCCACCGTCCCCTGTACTATATCAACCAGAATTCCTCCGATCTTTGGATATCCGCCACGGTGAGCGCGGGTGGAAAGTTGCATGCGGCACATCATATACCTATGGGGAAAATACTCGCCTGCTGGAGGGAGAAGCCTATCAGGATTTCCAATTCCAATTCCCACTCCAAATCGAATTCATGTCAATGTATGGTGGGGGGTCAGCCTTGCATGGCATCACCGCATTCTTCCGTACTCTTCCCATGGCTCACCTGAATATGATCACCCTGCAGGGTGACAACAGCCGCCATAACGACCAATGTCTTTGGACGGAGGTTTTCAAGGATGCACCAGAGTTACGTGTTATCCGGCTGGAATATAGCGATGCCAATCCACTCATCCGTGCACTCCAACCCCGCAACAGGGCGACATTTGCATGCACCTTGACTGACATTGAATTCAAGGAAGTCCACTTCAACCGAGCGGACAGGAAGAACCGCTGGAGAGAGCGGAGTCATGATCATTGCGAGTCAGGATGCCTCTACTGTCTTCACGATGCACTGGTCAGCTGTGCAGAAGTGGGTAATGTAATTCAGAGACTGTGCTTCGATAATTGTGCTGGTATCACGAAGGATTATGTGACGAAGGTGTCAGAATTGGTTGGTAAGGTTGAGTGGTCAACACAGATGGTCGAGTGTGCAGTTTTATGTTTATCATCCCATTACTGATACTTGTTATTCTTTAAAGGTCACTATCCCGGTGTGAATGAGGTATGCACGGGGTGTCGACCCTCAACAGGCCATAGCGGGCGGATTTCGTTAATGTTCAGGCAGTACAGTGGTGGTATGCCCGAAGTTATGATGAAAAAAGGTCAGCAACCTAGGCTGGTATTGTAACACGAATAAAAGTGTACTATCACCTACCAGATACTTGGCCTCCCCAGATACTTGGCCAATTTCTAAAAACCAAACTATTTCCCTAGTAATAAATTTTCTGTACAGTCACAATTCATGATAAATGCACTCTTAAACCCCACGAAGTTGAA
>Ga0307518_10000434_pt1 | contig 32027 bp, 47 predicted proteins | sample 25_EM_MG_FD_203889 | JGI IMG/M metagenome (GOLD analysis project Ga0307518, IMG submission 203889) | Populus trichocarpa ectomycorrhiza microbial communities from riparian zone in the Pacific Northwest, United States - 25_EM | ecosystem: Host-associated > Plants > Roots > Unclassified | place... | reverse complement strand
CCCTGCATATTATGGGATAGAAGTTTTCCGTTTTGTTATCACCGTGTTTCGACTTACTATCAAGGATGTGGGCGTTAGCGTTGCTGCCATCGGGAATAGTATACGAGTTCGGTTGTTGCGTCTTCCTCTATGTATACTATCGGCGTGCTCGATCAACGACAAGAAAACGAAAAGAGGGTCACGATCGTAAGATTAGTGACCCAAGCTAAACTTACAACTTGTGCATTTATCCTCACTCAGGGAACACTTCCCCATCGCCGCAAAAAATCGACAAGGTTTCGCTAAAGTCAGGAATGACAATCAAAATGGTAGCGCAGGATGAAGAGGTATACATACTTCAATATGAAAGCGGCTTTCGCTTCAGCTCGTCCTGATACGCTGCCACATAGGACTGTGCAAAAAATGACGGCGAGCCATACCAGTCGACGTTACTATTAGTATTCACACCCTGAGCGAGATAAGATTTCCAATCTGGGGACCGATATGACGAAATGACCACCATGGATTAAGGCTCCATGAATCCGCCACCGCCCACACCACTGTGCAGGGTTCGATATTCGACACTCGGATCATGTCTGTCTTTCTTCTCCTCTATTCTCGTATGGTTCCGCAGGTAAGAAATCCCGGCTCATAGCTACATCCGTGTTCATACAGCCCAGCATCTTTTTCGCCAAAGCCGCCGAACTTGCCGTTGTCGGCCTCCAAGTTAGTTCGCAGTTCAGCCATTTACCCACCCATGCATCATCACAACAACTTGAATCATGCGCATACAGGCATCCGGGAAGACGTCCTTTGTGAACGTCATTGGCTCCGGGCAAGCAAGTCTCCAGCATTACCCTAATCCTCCGCAGACTTAACACTAACACGCGCCCGCATGTAGTGGTCCGAGGACGTCGTGCCCACTGTCGCGTTCAACTTTCGTAAAGTGCGCAAGGGTGCAGTGACACTCAAAATATGGGATGTAGCTGGCCAGCCAAAGTTCCGTTCAATGTGGGAGCGGTACTGTCACGGCATGGACGCGGTCATGTGTGTCATTTCGTCTCTCGTCTCTTCGCTCGTGCAGTGAGGTATGCAGCGCTGACACACGAGGGAAGATTTGTCGTGGATTCTGCAGATGTATGTATGTCTGTTTCATTACAGCAATGTTCCCCCGTTTTGGTCGTATCGAAATAACTGACTGCATATAGCGTGACAAGTTCGATACGGCAAGATTTGAGCTTCACCAGCTTCTCGCTCAGCCTGGTCTAGGAGGTGTCCCGCTACTTGTTGTGCGCCTCCCCTTCTGCATGTCCTCTGGAAGCATTTCTGACCCTTGCAACACGCGCTAGCTCGGAAACAAAAACGATATCTCGGATCATGCATCTGTTAAGGATCTCATACATGATCTGTGAGTTCGCTCTTGGTTACTCCCGCTTCTTAGTGACGTGGTATTTATGGTGTACCAGCGAACTAGACAAGATCCAAGGCCGCCCTGTTTCGGTATGTGTTTCTGCGCATTATCGTTCCCGACACTCATACTACGTTGTTTTAGTGTTATTCGGTATGTTCTTTTCTTTGCCTGTGCATGTTTAGCTCACGAATCGCAGTGCTCCATGAAGAGTCGGCACAACTTGTGAGTGGCGCTGCTGAAAAGGCTTCAACCATTCCTGAGTCTCTGCAGGGATATCATTTTTCGATGGCTGACAGAACGCAGTCATTGATTTACGCCATGTCAGGAGTACAGACCGGGCATATTTAACCCTCTATGCACATGGACTAAGATTTTATACGTAGTTTTCACGTTACTCGCTTTGATCAATCCATTGTATCACTACCATCATCACCGCCCCTTCTCGCCTGCTCCACAATTGCCCTCAGAAATGCACCCACACTAGTCCCTGCACTTGGAGGTAGACCAAGACTACGCACAAATCCTCCAAGCTGACCAGTCTGCAGAGCCCGATCGAGCTGAGCCACTGCTGCACGGAACGGAGGAGAGTGAATGGTTCGCTGGAGAGTCTCTGTAAGCTGGGTAGTTTGCTGCGGTGTCGGCGTGGTTGATATGGGTGACGGGAGGAGATCAGGTGGAAGATGCGGGAAGAGAGCGGGGAGGAGTGTGGGGTGGGATGTAAATAGTGGAATGAGGTTGTCGGGCGTGAGAATATCCGAGAGGGCGAGCTCGTCATCTGTGCACATCAGATGGGAGATGGGAGAAGGGCCAGGAGAGCTGACTCACCTGGGTCAGATGGAGTCGCAGCGGCAGCTGAGGAGGCCAACGCAGGGGCGGATACCCGTGCGGCACCAGTGTTGGCACCCATAGAAGTGACGAGTGCTCGGAGGCGCGCGAGCTGCTCAGCAGTGGCGGTTCCTGCTGGGGGCGCGGCGGCATTTGCAGCACGGGCCCTGCAAAGAGGTGTCAGGTTAGGTTAATGAAACGCACAAGAGACGTCAGGCATGAGGAAGCGGGGCACGTACGTCGACGACGACGAAGCGTCATTGGTGATCTGGGACGTAGAAGGCGCAAGACCTGGTATTGGAGCTGGGGTTTGAGTTGGGATCCCGGAGGTGTCATTCGGGTCTACAAGAAGACGGTTTAGATTCGTTACGAGCTCATCATCTTGGGCACTTGATGCGTCCTGAGGTGCAACATCAGCCTATGGAATATGTACGGAACGATGGGCTTTACCTGCATCCAGAACTAAATGGATACATGGGCTATCAGCAACGAGCCTAGTGCACAGACAAACAAAGGAATCGAAGGGGCCGCACAAAATGCTTATGGTCCGAACTCTCAAACTTGAGAACATACGTCCTTCCACTTTGATCCTGCGAAACCTTCTCAAGCTTCGCATCTCCCGGGAATAAAATAAGATCGTCGTGTATGTTTCCCGAGGGTCGTTCTTTCCACGAGAGCCGTAGCAAGCCTTCGTCGCTGCTGAGAACGAGTGCACCTTTGGTTGGCTGTGCATCAACGAAGTGCGTGTTGGCGCGACGGATGGATCGGCCAGCTTTGAAGGCAAAGTGGGTTTGAGAGTCAGTGAGCGTGGACATCGTGGTTCAAGTTGACACTTTCACTATAACCTACAACTCAGTACTAAATAGTCATGTCAAGTCATCCGGAAAGTGCCGGGGCTTCACGTTGCCTTTTCGTTTTCGACCTTCAAGAGTGGGCAATCGGACTCCCAGTGGGTAACCTCAATTTTTCAACAAACTTGTATCATCCTCACAAAGATCTAACTACTAGATTGAACCTTGGCAAGCTATTGCTTATATCCTAAGCCACCATGAACCCTCAGTTGGACGTGGTACGCCATAGGTCCCTTCCCAGAAATCGTCTTAATAAACTAACAGGAAAGCAGCCACAGGGACCATCTCCAACTCTTACTCCTGAGGCCGCTTCAACGTTGCCCGGATCCAGTGACATCAACAAGGGAAAAATAGCGAGCTTGAAGAATTCACTACATACCATTTGACCAACCCAACCAAAGTATTACGAGTTCCTCTCAAGGTGTGAGTGTACCACCTCAAGTTCTTCAGCAAGTATGAGAAGTAGTTATCAGACCGTCGCGTGTATTTTGCTGAGCTCTTGTCTTATAGACGCACGATGTGCAAGAGAGTTCAATCCAAGTTGAGTCAGCTCACGAGGTATGAGAATCAGAATTTATCCATGCTATTTTTAAGCACTCCCTACACAATAGGTGCCTGAGTCGACGAGCGAAGTCGACCAACCAGTCGCAGCTGTGGTCGAAATGGACCCTCAGCTGGACCTGGTATGCAACATGATTCCCCAGAGATCGTCTTCATGCCCTAACAGAAACCAGTCACGAGAGTTATCTCGAGCTCTTACTCCTGTGATTGTCTCACCCGGATCCGACGATATTAGGATGTGGGAAATGGTGAGCTTGAAGAATTTACTACTACATAGCTGGTCCAATCAAAGTATCGCGAGTTTCTCCATAGGCGTGAGTACATCTGTTCAAACGGAACTATTCCGAGCTTTCCATGGAGTAAAAGAAGCAGCTCTCGTGAGCTCTTTATAGCCGCACGATTTGTAATAGAGATCAACCCGAGTTGCACCTACCCACGAGGTATGATATACTGATAAACGGATTTCGTCCGTGTTTTGTGCTATTTTCTGAGAAATCGTCGTGCCAAGATCAATGCAGCCCCAAAAGAACTCGACTCAGCAAGGCTTGTGCCCTCTGTTGCACAACACGCTATCGGGGTTGTCAGTGGGATCAACACTGCTGTCTCTCAGATAGACACCATCAGTTCGACATACCTCCTACCACTCAAGAAGTTCACCACCGTAGTCAGTACTATTGCCAGTGTATGATTTCTTACTTTACTCCGCGCTATGATCGGGCTGATAGGTTTGTATGCAGATCCACCCTTATGCTCAGATGGCCTTGGGGATACTAACCAGTGCAGCCCAGGTACGTTTTCTGGTCACCAATGGCACGCATCTCACACCATCCTCGTCAGTTGATCATTATGCAAGTGGACCTAGACCAATCGATTTCCGACTTGCTTTCAAAAGTACAAAACGTCTGAGTTCCTTCTTGAAGAAGATACCCTATCCAACCTTGATACGATGAAAGATACCCTCGCACGGATCGCCCAAGTGATCAGTAACTGCTCAAGAACTTTTCTGAAACAACAAGCTTCTGTACTCCAGAACCATTCCTTCCTCGACAACGTTCTAACCAGGTTCCATTGCAGGGAAATGACTCGGAAAGGACATCGCGTCCGCAACGCAGACCAATGTCGACGATTACAACAAGGCTCTAGATGCGTTGATGTAACAATACCGCGACCGTGCAGTTCGCGACACGCACATCAATGTCTACCGCGTCCTCGAGGACTTGCACTTGGATGGCATGGCGTATGCAAGCGGAGCTGGACTCAATACCACAAAGAAATGCCTGGATGGCACAAGAGGAGAAATTCTGCAGGAGATTGTAGATTGGATCCATGACCCGGACGTCAATGCGCCACGGATTTTCTGGCTTCACGGCCAGGCGGGAAGAGGAAAGTCCGCCATCGCCCACACCATTGCGCTGTGGTTCAAGGACGTGGGAGGACTAGGGTCGTGCTTTTGCTTCGCACGCGACAGACAGGCGGAATGTCGTGAAGAAAAGATGTTCACAACCATTTCCCGTGATCTTGCGGACCATGACCCTGCATTTCGACGCACATTGGCTAGCGTATTTACAAACAACAGCTCTCTCATGGCTACTCCCAATATCATTCAGCAGTGGGAAAAGTTTTGTCCTGGCACCATTGTCTCAGTTGTTGACTGGGGAAACAGGAAGTATAGTTGTGGTTATTGATGCATTGGACGAGAGTGGACCCGAGCCATCGCGGAGTCACATATTGTCGGTGTTAGGATCCCCACGAACAGCCAAACTCCTTTCCAACTTCCGCCTCCTCATACCAAACGTGATATCCATCTGTTCATTTTTGTCCAACTCAAAGATCTTGAGGACATCGGAGAGAGAGAAGTCAGCCAAATTGCTCTGAAAGCTGATGGCCTATTTGAGTGGGAAAGTCTTGCCTGCGAGTACATCAGACAGGATACCACTGGCAAATCAGTCAAGGAGTGCTTCAGCAATGCAATAGTATGTGTATCAAGAGAGGGTAAGTCTCTTGTGGACAACATGTACCACACAACTCTGGGGAGTGTTGTAAGCAAGAGGCCAACTGCTCTGGTATGTTTCTGCTCCATGATGCAGCAAGTTCTGTATACAGTGGAGCCACTTCCAATCAATGGACTGGATGCAATGCATTGACATTTCTCCCACAAAGACAGTAATTTTAATGTGGTGATTGTTCTATGTTTTTAGGGTCCATTGTTAAGTGGTGTCACTGACTGCATCATGCCCATCCATCCACTTCATAACTTGTTTTATGGCTTCCTTGACTGATCAATCTCAGAGTGGGGACTATTTTGTTGGGGAGTCTGACATTCAAATGGACATGGCTATTGCATTGCTTTGTGTCCTTCATGGGGGGTCTGTGCTTCAATATCTGTGGCCTAGAGAGCTCCTACTTATTTAATTTGGAGGTACCTGATCTTGCTAAGAGGGTGAAAGCCAAAATTCCACCCCACCTCTCATACTCATGTTGATTCTGGGCCAAGCATCTGCATAACACCAAGTTTAGTCCTGTCTTGGGAGAGCATGTCAAGGATATTGTGGGGGATGATAGGATCCTGTTCTGGTTTGAAGTGTTGAGTTTGCTGGATGTCTTTGGCAATGCTGCAGCTGCTCTTTTGAGTACTGAGAGCTGGTTGCAGGTGAGTAGCTTAGTGATATGATGAGTTCCTTTGTAACAGTGGTTTTAGGGGAAGGCATATGAGTATGTTGCAGCACTGGAAAGGGATGGTGTGGAGTTCATTGACAACCTTTCCAGGCAAGCACTCCACCCCTTTATCTTTCTGCACTGCCATTTACCATTGAATACTCAGTGCTATTTAGATTCTTGAGGCCAAGGTTTCCATGTATTGTCAAAATTACTGCAAGACACTGCAAACCATGGCAATTGACTGAGATGCAGTTTCAGGGGGGTAATTCATGTGTCAGATTAGTTGTTTATTCCCCTGATGGTAGAAAGATTGATTCAGCTTCAGATGACAAGACTGTGAGAATCTGGGATGCTGACAGGGGTGTACAGATTGGTAGGCAACTCCAGTGATTCCAGTGGTTGTGTAGGCAATTCCATCCATACATGATAGATGATTCCAGTGATTCCAGTAGCTGTGTAACAATTCTGTCCATATATGGTGGGTGACTCTGGTGGTTCTGTCTGTAGATGATTCCAGAAATTCTGGCAACTCCCACCACAAGTGTGATGGTCAGGTAAGAATATTATGACCAAAAATATATAGCATATTTGCTAAACATTTATTTTTGTGGAATAGAGTATCTTTTGATTCAATTTTTCACTGCAGAAAATTGAAAATGCTTGCTGTGGGAAAATTTACATTGTTATTTCTTTATTTGTTTTGCAAGGGACAGGCAAAAGAAAAAGGTTAAATATTTTATACTCTCAACATAAGAAATGATCTCAAATCATGTCTTGACAGAAAAATGACAAAAATAATGCTGTATGATATTTGTCTTTTTTGTTGAACAAAATTGTAAATAAAAGAGTATCTCTTTCTTCTATTTTTTTACAATGTTTTTTCATGAAACATTGGGAAATGCTTGCAGTGTCTGTCCTTCTCCTTCATCCATTTCCATCCGGACTTGACTGGACCCCCTACTGGAGTAGACCTGGACTTGACAGCTTGTTTAATCCTCTGGGACACCCCATTCATGGCTTGGGCACACTGACTACTATAAATGACACTATCTCCAGGGCTTTCCCGCAGTTATGGGACACCACACCTGTGGCTAGCACCCCTTAAAGGTACAGTCTCTGCACAGCCCATTAGAATGCAAGGGACAATAGTTCTGTGGCCCTTTGGTAAGAAAGGGACTCTGTTGTTACAGCCTGATCAAACCCTCGGGTGAAACACACTATTCCTCTGGCTTGCCAGCAGAAATGGTAAACCATATTTAGTGAAATGCATGGGTTGGGTAACCCATGATGGGTCGTGGGTATGGGTGCCTATGGGTATGGGTGTGGGTCAGCATTTGGACACCCATGCAAAACCCAGCACCCATTGTCATGTTGTAAATTAACCAGCATGTGTTACTAGTATTTAGGGTGCGAGACCACATGGCTTACATAAGCCTTTCGAGTGCACATACACAGTAGTATTTTCCTATTAGTCCCTCAGTAGCTTGAACATCTACTGAGGGTAAGTAGTTCATTACACACTCATTTCTACACATACTCACTTGTAGTAGTTACTACAGGTACTACTCTAATATAGTAGCTTGAACATCTACTGAGGTTACTACAGGGTTACCAATTTCCTACCACAGCTTCTGTCCTTTAGGTCCACTGCAGCAACCCCCCCAACACACTTTTTTCCAAGAAGTCATGGGTATGACACCCATTGGAATTTGATAGCTTGACAAAAAGTGTATCATGCTGAGTAGTATTACATGGTGTTTTGATGTGGAATAAGGCTCATATCTACTACATTCAATGATAATAAGTAAAGGTAGGTCATCATAGGCTGGAGGGGTCATTATCATTGACCTACTGAGGTAGTGGTGACTGTCAATTTGGGTGTTGCTACACATTGATGGAGGCAGTGATGGGGCTGGGACAGGTATCATCATCACCATTGTCATCATGCAAGTGCAGGTGAAGGTGCAGTGCCATTGTCACCACCATTGTTTGTGTGCAGGAGCAGGAGTAGGAGAAGGTGATATCATTGTTGTTGTCATCATGCAGATGCTGACATAGGTCTGCTGGAGCCATCATCTCTGTCATCATCATTGCACAGGTACAGGTAGGTGGCATTGTCACTGTTATCACCATCATTACCATCATGTGGACCATCATTACCAGTGGTGTGGATATACCCTTGATGGGTGTGTACCCACAGCACCCATAGCATGGGTATGGGTTGACCATGGGTGTGGGTGTGGGTCAGCTTCTCCAACCCATGGGTACACTCATGCATTTCCCTAACCATATTTAGGGCCTGATGCAAAGCACAGGACACTGGCACTGCAGCCCTCCTACTCACTCCTATTTGTTGGACTCTATAATAGAATAGAGAACACTGTATCCAGGGCCTCCTGCTCTTATAGATGTTACAGTGCCTGGGGCTGTTATGTAATCATGGGACACCATCATACTGGGCTTGACACATTGTGTAACACCAATTTAGCGGCGTGCCTTGGGAACTCCAGGAGGTGGGGCCTACTCTGCTATTTCTAGCCCCTTGGCCGCAATTCCATGGATACCCTGCTGCTTTGGCTGCCATGCTGCTAACAGTCCTTCGGCAGCAGCAGATCCCTGGTTCTCTGGCCGTATTGCTGCGGCATACCATCCTTTTGCCATGATACAGCAGCTGTACTTGTCATAGTGGCAGCCACCACTGCCACCCGGCCATGATTGGTTACAGCCATCACGGCCATGAACTTGACAACCAGCATAAAGTAAGGTAGTCCTCAACAAAACTTGACCATAATCACGTGATGAAGTGTAACAATGCTCTGAAAATGTGCTGGATATTTGATATCAATTCATCAGGTTAATATCTCGAAAATCCCCTGCAGTGTTTTATAGATATGACATAGACACACTTAGCAGTATACTATATTGGAGTACTGTACAAGAATTGTGATCATAATTAATTTTGAAAGGATATGAAGCACGAAATTAACACCTCGGCTAGAGGGATAGTGCCAAATTGGGACAGCATAGTTTGGACACATCAAGCACAGCTGAGTTTGGAGGAGATGTTGGAACGCAGTGTGGTCGAGTCAGTGGAAGCTGTGCCTTTGGAGACAATGCGGTGGTGAGAAGTTTTCTGGTGATCTCTGATGCTGATTATTATCAATCAATCATATTCGGACTCATCTCCAGCTTTGCAATCTGATCATCTCGATTCATGGATGCATATCTTAAAGGTCTCGACGGACAACAGACTGCTTGTGCAATAAAAAGATATTGTGGTCACCATGTCCTCCCACTGGCGAGCATCTTGGAAGAGTCTGATGCCACTCACTCATTGTCTTCAACCAATTGACTATTCTTCTTTCACAAGCCCTTTCCCTTATATTCACAATTAATACCATGACAAGACATTGTATTTACATTGAGCATCCGAGCATAAAGTGCACACTTATGTTTTTGGACTTCAATGCTGTTGAGCACTACTGCCAGAGACTTAGCTTGGACTTAACAACACAGCATCACACCGTGTCACATCACGTGATTATGGTCAAGTTTTGTTGAGGACTACCTTATCAACTTGTGGCATACATTGTATTGGAAGATGCAGATGACACCTCCACCCAGAAATGCACTATTCCCATTCATGCTGATGTGTTCCCTGTATGATTTCTGCCTTATTGTTAACCTGGCTGGGTGTTGCAGCCGCAGCTCAGACTTTGGCCAGCAACATTATATCACATGTTTCGCTTTGGCCAATATTTGATTAACCAGTCATGGTTGTGAACATATATGTAGGTATTCATTCTACCTATGGTGGCAATCCAAAGACTCCTCCCATTTCTGCCACAATGCATTTGGTGCCTGGGTTAGCATCTCAATGTCCTCCATCCTTTTGGCACAATGCTGCATCACCTCCATATGATATTTGAGGGCATTGTCCGAGCTCTGGAACATATTTTCGCAGAAGTACCATGCATTGGACAAGGCCTCATCTGAGGTAGACCCAATGGTGAGTAGAATGGTGACCTTTCTATCAGCAACCTTGCAAAGCTTTAGTATCTAACACAACACAAATAAGGGAGCATACCAGGTCCGGCAGAAAGAATGCCTCTGCCTCCAATACCATGTCCTGCAGTGGCCGCATGCTGTACCCTGCCGCACATGGGCTGTGGCCATTTACCCACTGTGAGTTTGTCACTTGCAGCATACTTGGAACCTGGACTTTGGTGGCCTTCGCATGATAGACGTTCAACTGTCGCATCATGGCATACAGTCTTGCTGGCAGCAGATTTTCTAATACTACCATTCTGTGCACCCTGCTCACCATCATTGGCAATATCATCTCCACACCCATAGCTTGGCATGTGGCAAGCACACATTCTAAATTGGCCTGGGGGCTCATGAGTGTGTTAATCAAATGTAATCATTCTCCACTTACCACTTCCATTTGTACATTTGCATACCATTCAGCTGTGGCCAGCATCCCCTTGGGCTGTTGTTGAACTGCATTGCACCATCTGTCGAAAGCGGACTCCAACATATTGCAATACCATGGACAGTTCACAGGTTTTGTGCAGTTCGGATGTGGTATTCATGATTGATGGTGTGATGGCTGATTCACCCTAAGCCCTATAACATTCAGGTAATCAATGTTCTCATGGTCCACATGTCACCTGAGGAATAATTACCATATTGTGAAACCGGGCATGTGTTGTTTTGCACTGGTCAATTGCCGATCAGCCTTGTTTAGTGGATCTAGCCGAGAATGGAATGTGTTGCATTGCCATTTGCAAACAGGGATGTCCACACATTGCTGCACATCTCCCACTAAAACTTTTACTCCCCACATTGTCAAAAGTTGTCCTGTGTCCAAATTGTGGCCAGTGCAAATGCCATGCCATCCAATTATACTTTGTCTGACATGATGGCATCATATATGCGGCACCGCTTCCTGAATGAAGCATTCCCAGACTTAAATTGCCCCACACCGGAAACACTTCTTTCCCTGCCAGTGGATGCAACTGTAGCCACGAACCAAATTGTATCCACCATCACACAGGCATACCATAATCAGAGTGAGCCAATTCTTGTATAGTTGAATTATCCTTCCTTGATATCCACTTCAGTTTCATGTGGCATTGACTTGATTGGCACAAATGAGCAACAGGAGATAAGGGTCCTCCATAGACATCCTTCCTCTCTGAGTGGAACCCTTTCCTGGCCCATCATTATTCTGGGAGATGGCAACACGATTGCATTGTGGTATCTTCCCGGAGCTCTAGCTCCCAGCATCCAAGTATGGTATTATTCCACTCCCATTGTCCACTGTTGAGGCCTTTGTTTCTAGGAGCACATTGCGGCATCCATCAATCCACTTGCAGTTCCACTGGAAGAGAGTATTACTAACCAATCATGGCATACAACACACCAGTATTTCAAGGATGATGTGGATGTTTTCGGGTGCTTAGAATTCTCCCCAGCACAGCACATGCTCAGCCATTCTGTAAGTACCTTCTTCATTTATTGATGCACTTGTTTGATCTTCTGCTAGACCCCCAATGACATTCTGGGGGTGTCCAAGGCTTTGGCCAGTCCTACTGGCTATCAATGGAGCAAGGATATGTCTTCCATCAGCCATACTTTCAGGTGTTCTTTCTATTATTCACCTGCCTCTATACAATGCCAGCCACCTTGCCATGGAATGCTTGACTGACTGGGCCACCGACCATGATCCTGGAATGCTCGTGGCACTTTCACATTGGTCTACTATCTTCACCAAATCTCGCTAATTGTCAATCGAAGTACCCCCCCCTCCACAGGGACCCACACTCTCGAGCAGATTGGTATGACATGCTAGTCAGTGTTGGTAATTATGATGATTGTGCACTGGACATTCCCAGTCTTGGGATTCAGGTATTGTACAATCCCGGCACTGTCGTTGCATTTTCTGGCTGGCTCTTTCAGCACAGCATCAATGAGGTTGCCAGAGCAAGGTGCTGTTTGGCATATTATATGAGGGATAATATTCACCATTGGTTGAGGGTGCCATGGCCGCTTGATTGGGTGACGCCAGATAATGTCCACAATGCACTGGTGGAGCATTGAATAAGCTTCCTGATAGGATTGTTTATTGTACTAAAATTTAGTTCTGATGGTTTGTAGTGTAGATACTATCTGAAGGTGTGTTGTGCCAATGAGATGTGGTGCCATGCAGCATGCCAAGTGCAGTGGATTCAAGGGATGGCAAATTCATCATTATGGCATGGGCAAGTGTATGGTGCAACACATTCAAAGGTGATGCACATTCAATAGGGAGGCACATTCATCATTCCGGCACATTCATCATTCCGGCACATTCATCATTCCGGCACATTCATCATTCCAGCACATTCATCAGTCTGGCACAGTCAAAACTCTGGAACAATGAACAATGTGGCACAGTCAACACTCTGGGAGGATCAACATTCCTGCAGTGAACACGCTGGCACTATCAAAACTGCAGCACATTCAACAATGAGGCAGTCAACACTCCAGCAGGACTGACATTCCAGCACTGCCATCACTCAGACATGACCGTCAGAGCAAGAAAGATGTGACCGCAGCTATTCCTGTGGGCGGGCAACAAGCATCAAGTTGGAACCAACTGTCAACACTGAAAATGATGAGAACCTCACATGAGACTGGTCATGGTGCTGAATTGTTGACTGGGCTGGAGTGTTGACTGGGCTGGAGTGTTGACTGGGCTGGAGTGTTGACTGGGCTGGAGTGTTGACTGGGCTGGAGTGTTGACTGGGCTGGACTGATGATGGTGCCAAAGTGTTGATTGTGCTGCTGGAATGTTGATTCTGCAGCCCTGTTGACTGCTGGAGTATTGATTGTGCCGGCCTGTTGACTATGCCAGCACAACATTTCGGCACAGTTAACAGTTCAGCACAATAAACATTTCAGCACAGATATTATTTTGGCATAGTCAACATTGCAGCAGTGTCAACACTTCGGCACAATCAATCTTCTGGCAATGTTACCATCGCGGCACAATCAATCCTCTGGCACAGTCAACATTATGGCAGAATCAACACTGCAGCACAGTCAACATTGTGGCACAATCAATCTTGCAGCATGGTCAACATTACAGCAGAATCAACACTGTGGCACAGTCAACAGTTCAGCACAATCACCATTCTGGTTCAACCCTGCGGCACAATCAACCATTCAGCAAATTCATCATTCCAGCACAGTCAACAGTTCAGCACAATCATCAATTGGGCACTATCATCATCATGGCACATGCTGCCAGAAGCATCCTGACATGCCACTACACAACAGCATGATTGACACAGTGAACTATGGCACATAGTCAATGCCAATCATACACAACCAAGTCTACCATACACTTGACATTGCTTTGCTGCATAGCATGCTCTCCCCATCTCTCTGCTCATATTAGCCTCCTCCTTTTGATCTCTCCAAAGTGTTTCTCTATATGAAAGAAATTGTCTTGTCCAGGTGGCTTCACATGTCAATAGTTTTACCTCTTCATCCCACCTGTCTCGCAATGCTTTCGCCCTCAACCAATGCACCCAGTAAACTATACATGTCAGCCAGTGTTAACATCAGGAGCAATCATCTTACATTCAGACATCCAATCATTGACCTCTGTATCCTGCAGCACATCCATTGTCCAAAACCAGGCCAAAGTGTCATCCCTATGACCTCTTGCATTTGGGTCGGCAATGGTTGCACTGATCTTTAGGTCTTCTTTCCTCAACATTTTGTATCAGTTCAGTGTGTTGCCACTTGCATTCAATGCTATCATTTGTTTCCAGCACCGACAATATATTGCTGCATGCTGCTGCACTTTCACATTGGCACTACCCACCTTCCCCCAGGCCCTCATAGTTATATTATATGTCCCGGCATGTCTGACATCAGTCTGGAAGATGACTGCCTTGTGTGCCAGCAAAACCCTTAGTTCATGTAGCACATCATTGGCCTGACCTTCCCTCAATCATAACTCCTGATCCAACATGGTTAAAAGCCCCAACCTATCAGCTTGTTGCATCCCTAGGTACGACGGCAAGGGTAGTACAACAGCATCCGAGTAGTTGGGATCTTGTGGGTGGAATGTGTTTGAAAATACATCTTCACCATCACCTTCATTGATGTCCATTGTGGAAATGAGATTATCTGAGATGTCCTCATTCCAATCTTCACCTAGAAATTGGGAAGCTGATTCACAGAGCCGATCAATTTGCATCTGCAGGCGGTCCTGCCAGTGGGCAATAGACAACCTTTGTGTTTCCATTGCCCTTGCATGAATGTGGCAGACATCTATGGCCAAAATAATTTGTGATTCTTTGGCTTTCAATACCCATGCCATCCATGTTGCCACCCCACGCATACGCCCATCCAGTCCCTGATTACTTATGATATCCATTTCGGTTGACTTAGTTGTTTGAGCTGTCATATATGTCAAATTGGTTTGAAATCAGCCAAGCAAGTAAATACCTTTTTCCAGCTGCACCTCAAATATGTCCATTGATTTTGGATCAGTAGCCCTATTCTCATCACAAAAATCCCCGCACCAAGATATGCCCAAACATATGTGGCAGTGTACACAGTCCAAAAGTGGCAAGTATTTGGTAATCATCCTGAAAGCCGCGTCGTGTGCACGACGTGTTTGCATAATAAACACTGTATCTACAAGTGATGGACCTGACAGCATGTATGTTTTGTATGCAGTGACTATATATTGTCATGTATGTGGTGTATAGGTAGCAATGTAAGGTGCCATTACAATGTCCCATACCCTTCTTTCGCGAGAATGCGAGCTTGTCCCTGTCATACAAGTGCGAGCATTGGTGCAGGAGGTGCAAACCGCGACGTAGAGGTGATGGACAGTCTTGGGAGTCAGTGGGACGTGTTCAGGTTGAGGGGGCAAAGAAATGTGCCCTGCATTCGGAATGTCATGCATAGGGCTGCAAATGTAATAGAAACCGTCAGTACACATCGAGAGGTCTAAATGACCAACTTACCTGCCGAGCATGCAAAATGGCGTGCAAACAACCCAGACGAGCGCAGAAGTCATGCGGGCATGCCGAACATGAATACAGATACACATGGCATTGCAGAACATGCGAATATGGCTAGAAATACGCAGAAACGTCAGTATACGCCCATTAGACCCAAACCTGCCAGAACCTGTGGGACGGACTGGAGACCCATGGAGGCATGCTAAATGTGTGCACTTGGGCGCATAGCGATATGGACAGCCTGCACCTACCAGCTGGAGGTGCAGTATTATACATGGGCGAGTCAGAAAGTTTCGGGGTCCACTCGGATGCGTCAGACATGTGCACATATGTGCAGAGCCTTGCAATTGACTCGAGAAGACCTGCAAACACATCAGAAATAGTCAGAAACCCCCCAAACATCCCAAAAGTGTCAGACTTGCCTGATAGAAGCGCAAGATCGCGCCGAGAGGAGCCAAAGAGGCTTGGACACATTGAGCACAAACTCACCTGTTGGCACAAGTATATGGCGCATAGGCGAAGCGGAAGCAGACAATGGAAATACATTAGCATTGACGGGAATGATGCATATGTACTGCAGAATGCACAGATCGAAGCCCTGGAGACACAAAATCAAAAGACCACCTTTGAGCGAGTTGTTGAGGCATTGGACATGGTCGAGAGGATCGCGGGAAGTGACGGCTAATGGTAGGGATGACAAACAAGGCGGTGCGATGGATGGCACAACAAGCAGCGATGACATTGACTCAGTGCGAGCCAAAGCAGCATGGCTGGCTGCAAACAGTCAGCCGCTATGGGCAATAATGCAAGACTGCAACAGAACTTACCAGTGTCGCCCGAGCCACCCAACTGGCATCCAAAGCGTGTTGATGCAGAACAACCGCAATCGAACCTAATATAAGTGTCAGCCAAGCGCAAGTCACTTACTTACCTTGGACGCACTACCAAAGTTTGAACTTCAAGTCAGAGCGCAAGTTTTGGAGTTTTCCGAAACACACAACATATATCAACTCCGCCCCATCATCCCCTGTCGTCCCGCTTCCCCATCTCCCTTAATGACCAAATCACAGCATTATGATATGCACTCAAACCACACCACTTCAAGCCCGTTTCAGTCGCCACCTTCACCTCACTCAGTTTTCCACATGATGGCTGCGACCAAGACCTGATGTTATTGGCGTCCATGAGTGTCTCTTTGATCCCTCTTCAGCGCATATACTCAACCCTGTGTCACGCTGTTTTTACCCCTTACTCTTCTAGTACTGTGAGACGATTACTGGGTGCATGTGGTGATGAACAGGTGAGGCAGCTCGAGGTGTATCTTGACCTATTTCTGATGGGCCTTGTCAGTGATGTCTTACAATGCATCCTCCCGCCCAGCACCCCCATCTCCCGCTATATCTCGTCATGCCTCTGGTGTGTGGCGTCTTAGTCTCCCCTGTTGACACCTGGGTTTGATGACCTTACAGGTATGTTTTCGTGCATTTCTGTGGGTCTGCGTGGCTCGTCCATCCGCGTGGCAAGTGATTTGTTATTTCACATTTGACTGATGTTTGCAGCCATTCTTGAGTTTATTGCGTCGCCCTGCATGCATTTTTGTAAGCCTGGTACATCCAAGTGGTCCCTGGGCCTTTCTGACTTGCCCATGCACGATATTGTGCTTCCAGCTGGTAACTTTGGATTTCCAGCAATGTCCTCAAGCCATCTGCACCGCTATGTGTCTGTGCTAATGTTTGACATGCCTGGGCTGTGCTTGTGTCCATCCAACTCATCCGGGTGCTGCATTGCGCTCCCAGTAGGTAGGTCTGGCAGTATCAGGTCTAATTGGTGTATGCTGACAATTTCCTGGGCGACGGCCCCCATGCACCACATCCCAATCGGCCGAATGTACTCTCGAGGAAGCTGCATCAGCATACAGACTCGTCGTCGACTGCATCATCTACTACTATGAGCTCAGAGGATGGCGACCAGTGTTTTATTATACATTGCTGTATTTTATGCTTCATTGCAATGCAATGTTTATTGGACTTCAAATATATGCGGTTACATGAGAATATATGGACTGTTGTGACAATGGTGAATATATTGTGCACTGGTCTGTGCCACTCACACCCATCTATGGTCGATTTTAGCGTTTTTGTACATGGCAATATATTCCAGGGTGTCCGCCAAACATAAGATAGTACCAACAGCAAAAACACCACTGTATATTACCATATATTACCATGTATGAACTGGGGGATTTTTGTGATGCTCCAAAGCTGATTTCTCTTGCTGTGCCCAAAGCTCATGCAACTCGACTGGAACCCTTGTGTCAAGCTCTGCAAATGCTTCTTCCATGGACATCAGTGCCTCTTGAGCATTCTTCAATTTTCTTTTCAGGGAGATGGCTGTGCAATATGTTGTCAGCATCCTTCACCCAAAATCTGCAAGATATTGCAATACCACTCATGCATCTGCACCATCTTTAAGAAGTTGTTGTCATTCATTTGAAAATCAAGTAGCTCCTGTCTGTGCAGCATTGCCATTCCCCAGGCTGATGGCAAAATGATGTTAAGAGAGGACCAGAGGGTCTCCATAATTTCACCATTGACATGGCCTGCACATGAAATGAAATTGGGAGCATACTGGGTGAAACATTCTGCCTTGTGACCATGTACATGCCAGAGCCCAATGCTAGGTTGAATCCATAGCCCACATGGTAAGGATATAAAATTGTTTGCTTCTAGCTGGTGCTTTAGGTTTTTGCTGTATTGGCAATTGATGTCATAAAAGGTTATGACTTTTTGTTGCAGATCCATCCCATGTTGCACAGCATGTACTAGAGCATAATCCATATTTACTTGCCTATCTTCCTGTGAGAGTGGAATGCAAGCAACATGTCAGCACATACTGTTCTCCCTTCTGAAAGTCAACCATTGCATGGGGTACAAAGCATCCATGCTGCGCACATGCACACCCGCCAATTCCAGTGGATGCCAGCTGATTTCTTTTAGCATTTGCCTGGTTTACTGCTCGATGGTTGCTACAGTCCGATTTCTGTGAATTCCATTACAATGCTGAACTGTATTGTAAACATGTGCAATCACAAACCTCGACCCAGTTCAATGTTCTGGCCAGATAATCCTTATAGTCCAGCATTGTAACCATGAATCCCATTCCATCCATGAGCCAAACTTCATTAGCTGAATTCTTTGGCTGCATATGCTTGGCCTTGAAGTTTCCATCCATCACAATAGTCCTAGAATATTTTCACCTATATCATGCAGCTGCTCAATAAGTACAAGTAAAAATAAAACATTACTTACTCTGAGAGGTCTACATCTTCACTGGATGGAATGTTTACTCCTGGTTGTGGGCATGTCAGACAGAACAGCACCAATTCCCCCCTCTTGGGATCAGGAGACCTTGGATGAAAACCTTGCCATTTCAGCAGCTTTAACAGCCTCCACATCCTTGACACCCTGAGTAGCTCTCTGTATCTGTTCTTGGATCAGTGTTGGTGGTGTCATTGGGTCCCTAATATCATGCTTTGAACTCACCAGTACAAGGCCAGGAAATGCATTGGATGTGACTTGCCAAAGCTTGCTGTAATAATTCATGGCAGAAGTGCCGCACTCCACATTATCCATAATGAAGTCATCCAATACTTGGAAGGTGAATACAGTCCTAGGTTCCTTTGTAGTTGCCAGGAAGAGTCCTGCTTTGACCAACTGCAGATGCAAAGCTCCTGCATCTGGACAGTTACAATACCTCACATCACAAAAATGTACCCTGGATGTGTGCACCACAGTCAGGCAAGACCTATCTGTTCTGCCAGAAAGATGGTGGGGTCTTGGTTGGTCTTCAATATCCTCCCATTCATCCTCAACATCGCCAATGATGTCCTCACCATCCAACCCACCGCTTGGACATGGATCCCCACCATGGCCAAGGTGTACCACCAACCCAGCCTTCTAAATGAGTTGTTGCTGTATGCCAAGTAGAATTGATGCCTCACCAGTCATAACAATGATTCCTCAAAGAATGTACCATTCCATTGGTCCACCTGGTGGAAGGGCCACAACTTGTGTTCCTTTCTGCAACAGGAGCTGCAGAGCAAGGGCCAATGGATGCATTCAGTGCATCTGTATGTGCCATCTCCTTGACACAACATGCAGACCCTTGGGTGAGGGGGCGCTTCCAAGTCCAGAAGGACCTGGAGGTACCTCTGCTTGTATGACAACCATGCCAATAAGTAACTGTCCTATCATGCCTTCAGCAGGACATGGCAAGTGCAGGATTGGAATAAATCACACACCTGATTCTTTGACACACCTGTTCTCTTTTGGGGTGGAAAATCATGCATGGAAAGGTATGCCTGTCCATCATCTGGAAACAGTTGGGATTGTTCTAATCCTATAGATGCTGACTGGGTTGGAGTGTCATTGGAAGGAACTTTTCCAAGACGGGCATTCTTTCGGGGAGTTGCCTTCACCATCTTATCAATAGATCCCCTCCTTGATTTGAATGCCTGCCATGTTACATGGACCACCAGAGTAGAGCTACCAGCAGGTTGTATCTTGGACTTTGCCATGAGTGGTATCTGATGAGGAAATCCCTGCAGAAAGTCTCCCACATTGTATCTTACTGAAGCCTCATTGAAACAGCATGGACAGTGATCAGAAAGGGATCTATGGATCTAGCTTTTCTAATATGGACTTGAAGATCAGGCACCAATGCAAAATCCCATATATGGTGGCCACTACTGCATTAGATCCACAGTTAAAGTCTGGAAATAGCATCTTAGCTGCCAAACAACATAGCCGGCCCCAGAAGTAGCTAGCTCACCAATGCATTTTCCAAAAGAAGGCAGTGGGGAGGAACTGAACACTAATTGACATGGGAGAAACAATGGCTTGCAAATCCTTCAACAAAGTGTCAGGGACTTTTCTAGCACAGCACCACTCAAAAAACATCTAAGTCTACTCAACATACAGCATGGCCCACAATCATTCCTCCAGCACATCTATGGAGAATCCTGATACAGAACATGAGCAAGACCATTCTTCTGACTCATCTGGCCCAGAGGCACCACAAAATGTGGTAAAAACCAAACTCCAGGATGATGAGGTTGAGGTCCTTGAGGAAGCCTTGGAAGACTGGAAGGCAGTGGACAGCAACCAAAGGAAAGGTATGAAGAATGCCATGAAGGCAAAAATCAAAAATCACCCTGCCAATAGCATACTCAATGAGACAACCCTAAGGGCAAACACCCAAAGAACTACCACACACGAGACTCTGAGGAGGGAATAGGATTGCAAGTGTCTTAGAGCGAAAACCCAAAGAGAGCTCGAATGGAGAGCCTCTGGGTGCTGGATTGCAGCAGTATATATACTATACTACACGTGTCCTGTGTGAGGCTATCCATGAGGCTGTATGCTGTACGAGGCAGTGAGCACAGCTGCCATCCTGTGGTAAGACTATGCTTATGACACTAAAGGATACAGCATGCACAGCACGAGGCTGTGGCCCAGACAGTTCTACAGATAAGATGCACTAGATAAGATACCATGCTACGATAAGATAAGATGTCATCTAATCACAGATTAGATAAGATAAAAAGTTGGACTGTTACACTCAAAGGACACAAATGGGACAAGAAAAAAAAAGTGCACCCCATTTCCATAACTTCACATGGACTATTGATGCATCAGTGATATCAAGCAATTAAAAATTGGTTGTATAACCACAGCCAAGCCCATGCCCGAAAGGCCCTAGTAAAGTATGGATGTAGGTGGACTGCCAGATCAGTTGTAATGAAGTCAAAGAAAAAAGAAATTGAAGCTGAATTTGAACAGGCCGGAATTGCCCAAGGAAGCACAGGCATGATTAAAGGCTACCAAAAGATGGTAGGATGCATCATGGGGAAGCTCACCCAGGAGGAAAGGGATGCTGTGGCAAAGCAGGCCGATGAATGGAATGAGGAGCAGCCGCCAGCAGAGGTCCAGGCTGAGTAAGTTTGACATGTTATCTCAACAATTATTCATCTGCAAACAGAATGGCCAAGACAAAAGGCCAACAATATGTCAAACAGTTTGCGCAGGAAATGTGGTGGCAGTGTGGGATGAGGGTGGTTGCAATGGTGGCATGGAAGGGCCAGAATGGTCAGCCAATGATGGGAATGTATGTCACTTCTTGTGGTATTTGTATACTCACATTCATAGGCATGACTTTAATTTGGCATTGGGACAAGGGAAGACCTTTGCTGATTGGGATGACATCAAGCACCACTGGGATGCCTATGCACAGCAGGCCATAGGAGGGGAAGAACACGATGATAGCGATGATGATGCCGGACCAACGATCTGCTGGAAGAAAGGGCAGAAGAGGCCGCAAACTGTCTTACCAACAGTGGAAGATGGCACACCAATGTTTCCAATCATTCTCAATATGCAAGCATTGGAGAGAAAGGATATAATGAGGACCCTTGTGACATGGCATTACTGTAAGTTCTGCCTTGTAAATGGACAGAGAATTGACCCCTTGCTGCAGGCAAGGCATGCAGCAAGCCAAGTGCCAGTGTTCCTTGGGCTGCCATCCATGCAAAGACCAGTATCTACATATCATCTGGATATCTGCCATGGCATTGGGAGTTCAAAGAGCTGACCCGGCTCACAAATCAGGAGGTTACCAAGGTACTGGAATTCTGGTGGGACAGGCAAGTGACAGATCCAGAAGATGTACTGACATTTCGCAAATGGAGAGATATGGATGGTGGATTACAAGATCCAGTATCAGATGATGAGGACTCAGCAGCCAGAATGATAAGTGGAGAACAGCCACCCCTGGAAGGTTAGCTCTCAATACTTTTATCAACTTGTTTTGACTGGTTCAAAGAACATGCGGCACGGGATGTTGAACTAGCAAGCAGTCAGAAGAGACGGCACACAATTGGTATGGATCTTTCAAACATGTTATGCAACCATTGATGTGCATAAAAGTAGAGGCCCCAGAGGAGAGGGAGTCCAGTGCAACAAACAAAAACTGATGCCGGTCAAACTGGGATGATGGTATGTCCCATACTTATTCCAAGTATTTCATCCTCCTATATTTGGAACATCATCCCTGTCAGCAAGCCATACAACACCCATTGAAGAGCCTGGTCAGTTCCTTTGAATATTTTTGTTGTCAGAATATGAAGTTTATATATAGAGGATGACTCAGATGGACATAATGCAAGATCATCTAAGGAAAATGGTGCATGGTGGTTGGTTTTGTTATGCCAGTGGGATGATCTTAACAAAGAGCCTATCAGTGGCACTGACAGCATGGCAGCCAGCCAAACCTAAACAGCAAGGTGGGTATCAGTCTCAATTACTTGGAAATGGCATTTACTCTCATATAAGAAAAAGCACATATAGATCCTGGCAACATCATGGCTAATGGACCGATGAAGCCAAAGCCCCAGGTTAAAAAGAACACAGCCGATCCGCCAGTGGAATGTAAGTCTGCCTATTTCAATATCTATTGAGCAATTCCAACAAATGATAGTTGATGAATTAACTATGGCTTCCATTGGCAACACAAATGGGATGGAGGCTGGTCAATCAGGGGATGATGGCACCACACACTCTGGAGGCAAGGGCAAGCAGGCTGCCAGCACATGCTGGATTGCCAGGGAGCAATGTGTCAATGCCATTGCCAGACCTGGTCAACCAGAATGGCAAAGAAAGCGGCCAAAGCAGCCAGATGCCGATGTCTCCACACCCAGCCCAAAGAGACGCTGCAGATAATATACTTGTAGAATAATGCTATTGTCAAATCTGCCATGTCTTGTGCTGAAAGATTTGATTGCCACACTACTGTAACAAAACTAAGCTTGGAGGGATCTAATACTACCACATCCTCAGGATGATCAGACTCAATTATGTCACCATTCTTGCCAAGTTGGGCTGACCTAGCCAACATGTCCTGCATATTTGCCAACATCACTCTCCGGCACATTTCGGATCTCCACAGCCTGGTGGTGTCAAGCAATGTATTTGCATAATGGATGTAGGCCCTGATCATAGGGTGGTCAAGGCCAGCATCGAGTGGGAGTAGGTCGGGCAAGTGCCTAGGAGGGACGGATGTAGCGACTTGCCTTGCAGAGGCCACTAGATGACAACTGATCAACTGATACTATGGATTGAGCTGAAGAAAGACTTACATGAAAGCACATCATTCATGAATGGATCCAAATGCTCATGCAATGTGTTAATCCTGTCCACCATTTCAAAATAATCCACTGGATGATTGTTAAATATGCATAATTCCCACAGTAATACTGACTTACCATCCTCTGCATGCACGTGTTCCCAGAATCGTGCATGCGATCCAGATGCAGCCTCAGGAGATGATTCTGCCTCCATTGGGGAGGTGGGAATCCGCTGGCTTGATGCTGGGCTAGATAGTGATGCTGGGCTGGATGGCAATACCAGGCTGGATGGTGATGCTGGGACTGAGGATGCCAGCATTGATGGGGATGATGTCCCAATATGTGGCACCTGCACTGGAGAGGGTGGGATCCATGCAGCCATCATGGGGGATGGTGACAGTGGCATCCATGCTTGTGGTTGGGTGCCTTGGGATGATGGCCATACTGATGGAGTAGCTGGCATTGCTGCTGGGGGTGGCATTGAAGCCTGCGACCAAATGGTGAGAGTAGATGGCACATTGGATGGACCTGCAGTGATTGGAGGAGATGGTGGCATCCAAGCCTGGGATGTATTCATGGGGGTTGCTGCACGCATCTTGTGTGCTGAGGGGCCAGGAAGGTTGATCAGATCTGATTGCAAGGGTGGGATCCTCACTTCACCTGTGCACATCCCATGGCATGGGGGAGAGGGTGGCATCCAGTCCATGCTTGATGGCAGCTGTTCATCGACAATGGATGGAGGTGGGTGCCACACTGGCAGTGCAGGAATGGCTGATAATGATGCCATGCAGATTAGCTCAGAGGAGGGAAATTACTCACTCAATTTCTTCAGACTTGCGCTATCAAATCTGACAGACTTAGGTGGCATGGCGGTAGCAAAGACACAAGTTGACAAGATGGAATTGACATGGAATGGAAATGACAATTGAACAATTATATAATAATGGTTTCCATGTATAGTTCATCTATCTCACCACTGCCAGAAAGATTGGCATAGTTATGTAGTGCCAATAGTGTGTTCTGCAGGCTATGCAAGTGCCTTTGTTATACAAGTGCTGATGGTATTCCACTGACCAATGGAGTGCTGTGTCGGATGTATGTAGTGCCAATTATATGTGCCAATTAGAGAATGTTGCCCTTCTCAATACTTAATGCTGCCATCCATGGCAATTATAGAAACTCTTCATATTTATGTATATTGGTAACATTGCAAAATTACTCCAGAAGTAAATCTTTGATGTGTCGGTGATAGAATGTAGTGCCACATACAGTGCTGATGACATGCTGTGCTGATAGTGAGATGTACCGATAGTGTGTTGTGCTGATATTATACAAGTGCCCATAGTATGTATTACAAATGTTGCCAGTGGGGTGTGTGCTGATTGTCTGCCAGATGAATGTACTGATGGGCTGCTGTGCCAATTACAGTATGTTCAATATATCAGTAACATTGCAAAATTACTCCAGAGGTAAATCTTGTAGTGCCACATACAGTGCCGATAGTATGCTGTGCTATGATGTGCCAATAGAATAATATGCTGATAGTATGATTTGCAGATAGTGTGTTGTGCCAATGGTGTTCAAGTGCCAATGTTATTCAAGTGCCAATCATATTGCAAAATGTATGTGGTGCTCCTGCTGTGTGCCAATTGTGTACAGTAAAGGAGTGCTGTGCCGCAGGTATGTAGTGCTGATTGTATGTTCTCCCCCATGTATGTTCTGCCGATCTTTGTTGTACTGATAGCATGCTGATTACTTAATGCCACCATCCACGGCAACTATAGATACTCTGGCTATTTATGTATATTGGTAACATTGAAAATGACTCCAGAGGTAAATCTTGTTGTGCTGATGCTATGTAGAGCCAATTTTATATCGGCCGATGGTCTGTTGTGCCAATAGTGTGATGTGCTGATAGTGTGATGTGCTGATAGTATGTTGTGCTGATATTATGTTATGCCAATAGTATGTTGTGCTGTGCTGATAGTGTCTTGTGCCAATGTTTGCAAGTGCCAATGTTGTGCAAGTGCTGATGGTGTGTTGCAGTGGCATGGATGTACATAATGCTGCTGGTGGTTGTGCCGATTGTATGTGCCAATACAATGCCAAGTGGATGTTCTCCATTGTATGTTTTGCTGATTGTGTGTTGTGCCAACAGTGGATTAAAGTATGTTGGTCCTTCCAATACTTGATGCCACCATACATGGCAATTATAGTTACATCTGCAGGACATATCTAGCCTGCTCTTGGTATTCATGTATATCAGTAACATTGAAAAATTACATGGGTAAATCTCGCATGTGCTGGCAACATATTGGCAATGTGTTCATGGCTGTGGTTGAGACCATTACTGGCATGTCTCTGACAGAGTTCTCAGGCTGCATCAATGATTCACAAGGACAAATCTACATGCATGAACATACTTTACAGTGATGTATATGGTATACATGGAATATGAAGCAGAAATTGTACAAAAGATGTAGGTATGAAAAAAGAAAATTAGTCCATTTGCATTTGCACACCGGCATTGTGCCTGCCATCAGCATCGGAACTCCCAATCTCCATATTGGATGCCGGCATCCCATCTTCTGGCCAGCCCATGTACCTGGTTAGGCCATGTTTTATGGCCAGTGGGGGTCAGGCCGGACTACAGGGTGTTGCTGTGATATATGATCCGGCCTGTGTGTGGAATTGTCACCATAATACATGGTCCAGCCTGGGGGTGGGTTGTCACCATAATATGAGGTTGGGCCAGGATGCAGGTATCACCATAGTGTATGGTCTGGCCAGGGTGTGTAATTTAACCATAATATACAGTCCGGCCTGGGTGTGGGTGTCACCATAGTGTATGGTGGGGCCAGGGTAGGGGTGTCACCATAATGGATAGTCCGGCCTGGGTGTGGGCATCACCATAGTATATGGTCGGGCCAGAGTAGGTGTGTCACCATATTGTACAGTCTGGCCTGGGTGTGGGCATCATCATAGTGTATGGTCGGGCCAAGGTAGGACTACACTGTAGGGTTTGGCTAGGGGAGTGTGTCACCATAAGTCAATGTTGGGCCAGAGAGGAAACAATATTTTGGATTCAGGCATGTGGTATGGATGTCACCATCATATAATTCAAGAATAGAAACAAGTGCAGGCAGATAATAGCCATATCACAATTGTACTTGCCAGCAAAGACCAGACTGGTACCGTACCATCCAGTAATGATTATACAAGTAGGACAAGATAATAGTTGTACCAGTTTTGCACCTGTTATACCAGTCATACTGGAAGTATATTGACTGGTAATACTTATACCAGTAGTCTATCAACTGGGAATGGATATACCAGTAGCATATTGACCAGTCATGTCAGGTCTGGGTCTACTCCAGTAAGGGGTCCAGTCAAGTCCAGATGGAAACGGACAAAGGAGAAGGGCAGAGGGCTGGACAAGGGTTTAGTCCTGCCAGAGTTGAGACCGATTGGATTCAACGACAAGGGGGTTGAGCGTTGATCCCTTGTGTAGGTTCTGGTCAGGTGGAGACAGACAGAACAGGAGTAGAGACTAAGTTGATTTCAGACTGAGGTATACAGGATGGAGTACAGGGTACTTATACAATGGAGAACTAGGGACAAGTATTTATGGTGACAAGTAAACATCCTAAAGGGCAGACAAGGAATGACCGGAGTTGGGACTAGGTCAGGTCCGATGAAAATAAGTAAGGTCCAGAGAAAATACTACAAGGTAGAAGATATAAATGGAGCATGGAGAACTCATGGTACAACAGGGTAGATGGGGAAGTGTGGTAACAACTGGATTGAGGCTAATGCAAAGGGTCGCACTTAGCAGAAGGGTATGTGCACGTCTGGGACCAGAGTGTTGCATAGAGGTCTGGAGTTGAGCTGTAGTGCTGCGATGTGACCGGAGTAACTGGATAAGAGTCTGGAGTTGGACATGGTCTTGACAGGTCATGGGTATACTGGTAGTCTACCGGTGGTAATGGTCATACCTGTACTATACCAACCCATAATGGTCACCAGCACTATACCAACCCATAATGGAGATACAATGAGGCAATTTAATTATCAGAATAGCAATCCAATGATTCAGGATTGTGTGAATACCAGAGCAGACTAGGTGCATTCTGACCAGTAATAAGGATACAGATAGCGCTGGCTGATGATAAGGATACTGGTATTGTTGGGCTGGTGGTGATGATACCGGCCCATGATAAGGATACCAGCATTGTTCTGGCTTGTGGTGTCACTTTGATGTATGTACATGCTCAGAATGGTGAATACTATCACCATGTGCTGGTAGCATAGTGACCAAAGAGGTTGATGTTAGCAGCATGCTATGGTGCCTGGTACCAGCCAATGATAATCATGCTGGTAAATATGGTGGTACTGGCAGTGGATTGACTGGTAAGTATCATACTAAGCCAACTAGTATTGCTGACAGATAAAGATACTGCTGGGAGTGGACAGGCCAGTAATAAATATATTGTACTGACTGGAAGTAATCATGTAAATCCCGGTAATGATTACACTGGTAAGATAATTCAACAGAACCAGTACAGGCTGATAATAAACATGTCAGGATTGCGCTTGTCGGAAAAGGCCAGGCTGGTACTGTAATTATCAATAATGATTATACAAGTAGTACCAGCTAATAGTAAGGATTCATGTACTGTACTGACCAATAATGGTCAATGCAGCATTGTACCAACCGGTCACTATCATACCGGTGGCATACCAACTGGTCACTGTCATACCAGTAGCATACTGACCAGTCAGTGTCATATTGGTAGCATACTGACTGGTCACTATCATACTGGTAGCATACCAACCGGTCAGTGTCATATCGGTAGCATACCAACCGGTCACTATCATACCAGTAGCATACTGACTGGTCACTGTCATACTGGTAGCATACCAACCAGTCATCATCATACTAGTAGGATATACAGTAAAGTGATTTAAGTGTGAGAATAGCACTCCGATGATTGTTGATTACTAGTGATGGTGAGACCAGATTGATCAGGTATGAAGCTGGCAGGTATGGCATACACCAGACAACAAGACATGGTCCTGACTTCCCAATCAAATTCCCTCACTCTGCCTATAAGGCCATATACTTATGAGAATAGCACCCCAATGCTTGTTGATTACTATGGGGGGACACCAGACTGATCAGGCATCTGGCCAGTGTTACGACCATGTCCAACTCCAGGTCTTATCTGGTCACTCCGGTCGCATCGCAGCACTATAGCTCAACTCCAGTTGTTTGCAGTTACTCTGGTCACAGTCGTGCAGATAACCCTCCGCTAACTACGACCCTTGGTCTAGTCTGCTTCCAGTCTTTACCACACTTCACCGTCAACCCTGCTTGGTCGTGAGTTCTCCATGTACTTGTTATATCTCCTGCCTTGTATCATTTTCACCGGACCTGGTTTATTTTACCTGGACCTGACTTTATTTTCATTGCACCTGACCTAGTACTTTCTCCAGTTATCCCTTGTCCACCTTTCAGGCTGTTTACTTGTCACCGTATATACTCATCCCTAGTTTGCACTTAGTATAAGTCCCCTGTAGATTATCCTGTACTCCTCAGTCTGAAATCAACTTAGTCACTACTCCAGTCTCTGTCTGTCGCCGCCTCTGTCTCTGACCCCATCACCTTGACTGGAACCTACGCAAGGGATCAATGCTTGACACCCTTGTCGTTGAATCCAAGCGGTCTCCATCTCCAGCCAGACTAATCTCTTGTCCAGCCCTCTGCCCTCTCCCTTCATCCATTTCTGTCCGGACTTGACTGGACCTCTTACCGGAGTAGACCCAGACTTGACAGCCAGCAACTTTACACCATTGATATCTAGTAAGACCCGGGGTGAGTTATGTTGAAAGAAAGGTGTACTATGTTGGCAGTCAATCACCCTAAGACCTGTGGGATTCTAGAAATACAATGCCCATGGGCAGGGGTACATTTGGAACACACTTCCGGCTTCCAGCAACTAGTTAGGATATACTGGTCACAGTTACCATGGCTTTCAGCACAAATCAGTCATTGACTGCTTCATTGCATCCTCTGTACAGACACATCCAATATTGCCAGATGGCCACATTCAACACGGGTGTCACTGACTATCACCTATCTGAAAGGATTGCTGGCTACATGCACCGGCGATTTCACCATCTGGCACTAGACCCCAATTTTCCCCGGCCTGCACTTCCATTGAGTATTCCATCCCATGGTTGCATCGGGATGAACCAATTGGTTTCTGTTCTTGTTAAGGCATACAAAAATCAGAGTAAGTTCATTGCATGGCTCTAACATCTGATTTTCCATCTCAGTTCCATCTGGCATTGATCTCATATGACTTAGTGAGAGCCTGTCTGCAATGGAGTCCGGAGCTGACATGAAACAAGAGGCTCAGCTCCTAGAGAACCATCCACCGGCGATCAGGAGCACCAGTAACATGCCTGCTATTTTATTGGAACCAGCAATCATCCTTGGGGAAGGAGATAGCATCGCTTTGTAGTACCTTCCAGGTGCCTTAGCTAGGCCAATTCAGGTATGGTGGTCGATATTATGCATGCCTTGTCTGACATGTAGGTAAAGAAACATATTGTTACCAGCCTTCAGCCTCTTGGTGACAACCTCCAGAAGAGTATCAAAAACCAGAGTTGGAGAAGGTCTGATCAATACTTCCGACTGGGAAGTACACCATCTGGATGTCTGGAGTTTTCACCAGCTAGGCATTTGCAAGGCCACTTGGTAGAGTTATATCTTTCTTCAGAAACAAACATAATTAACCTTGGGTATAGACAAGGAAACACACACCATTGGTTTCTGCAGGGCTTGCAACACTGGCAGGCAAGGAATGGGGAAAGAATATTTGCCTCCCATCTGCCCTCCTTTCTGGTGTACTATCTATAATGCACCCTCCACTCTATCATGCCAGTCTAGAGGCAAGGCAGAGGCTGGATGCATGGTCTATGGAGAACGATCCTGTGATGCAGGAAGCACTGGGGCATTGGTCGACCGTATACACAAATCTCTCACTCATTTCCAATCAGAAAACACCTTTGCACCAAGATCCCCAGTCCCAGTCTGATTGGTTTGATCTACTCGCCACTGTCGGTGAATATCAAGATTGCTTCCTTAATATCCCAACCCTTGGAGTTCAGCTGGAATATAGCCTGGGCACAGTTGTAGCATTTTCTGGTAGGCTCCTCAGGCATGGAGTGATCGAGGAGGGTGGAGACCAATGTTGCCTCACATACTACATGTGGGATAACATTCATAATTGGCTCGGAGTCCCCAGGCCAGATCCAATGAGGCTTCACAAGGTCCAGGATGCATTGTTGCAGTTGGAGGTGTAGATTACCTTAATATGGCCATGACTGGTAGTCCAATACATGTTTCTGGCAGGATATGCTTTATCCATGTAGAACAGTATCTTAGGAGGTCAAAACAAAATATGCATGTATGCTACCGGTATGCACTGGTATGACACACCAGTCAATATGCTACCAGTATGACTGTTACTGGTCAGTATGCACTGGTATGACACACTGGTTGATATGCTCCCAGTATGACAGTGACCAGTCGGTATGCTACCAGTAAGACACTGACTGGTCGTGCTACTGGTATGACTCTGACCGCCCAGTATGCTACTGGTATGATAGTGACCAGTTGGTATGCTACCAATATGACACTGACTGGTGTGCGTCTAAGTGAGGGAAGAGGTCAGAACAACCAACAACCAACACCAAATGACAACAATAAGCAAGTGGTGGTCTTCCTCTGTGGTTCTGGTATATGATCTCCACAGGGGGATGTGCTGCAAGCCTTCAGGTAAGGTGCAGGAGGGAAGGGAAGAGCTTCTGATGGGGAATATATGCGACTGGTGATGGTATTGACTCCTCTTCAGCCTACCACAGTGGTTAGGAAGAGTCCTGGGGTTGAGCAGTGATGATGGAACAGTAATAGGGGTGTAATAGCAGTGATGGGACAGAGGGGAAGCAAGGGGACAGTTCCTGCTTCAAGAATGCGATGGACAGTGATGGGATGGAGTGGATTGATGAGCTAGACTGCACTTGAGCCTAGAGAACTGATCAGATATCAAGTATATCTGACAAACAACAATAATGGAGCTTATAGAGAGTGAGGGAGAGTGAATGTGGTCGCTTTATTCAGGGGGGAAGCTCTCTCTTGCAGCCTTTGGCTGCTGGTTTATATACAGGAGGGGCTGTGGCCCTGTAAGCACAAATGACTAAGTGCTTGGTAAGAAATTGGTAAGCAATTGATAAGCAGTGTAATCAGGCTGAGTCATCGATGGGGAGAGCCTGAACAAGCTGCTGAGCCAAGGGAATGAGCAAAAACATAGGTAAAAAGGGGTGCACAACCAAGAAAATGGAAAAATCATTGCATGGGGCCCAAAAGAGAGGGGGGGAAAGCATGGGATGAGTAGATTGAAGCTAAATGAGCATATGTGATGACATAATGCATATGAATCATAGGGGCATGAGTCATGAATTGA
>Ga0307518_10000433_pt1 | contig 32054 bp, 19 predicted proteins | sample 25_EM_MG_FD_203889 | JGI IMG/M metagenome (GOLD analysis project Ga0307518, IMG submission 203889) | Populus trichocarpa ectomycorrhiza microbial communities from riparian zone in the Pacific Northwest, United States - 25_EM | ecosystem: Host-associated > Plants > Roots > Unclassified | place... | reverse complement strand
CTTATCATGTGTATAGGGAGGCCAATTGTGTGGCCGATTGGTTGGCAAATTATGGGCTAACTAGGGATTTATTAGACAGGGGATCAGATGTGTTAGAAGAACCACCGTCGGGGCTTTATCCCTTATTATATTATGACCTGATTGGGTCTACTGTTACTCGTTCAATTTAGAAGGGCTTATTAGCCCCGATTATTACCAAAAAAAAAAAAGTTCACGCGTGCTTTGCCCAGCCGGGTCACTGGCTTGGGCTAGTGACCGGGCCGGGTTGGCTGGGTCTAGCCCAGCCCATATGAGCTGAGCTGGGCCCAGCCAAAAAATAAATAAATAAAAGAATAAATAAAAATAAAAAATAAAAAATAGAAATAGAAATTGCATGCATTAGAAATAAGAAAATACATGTTTTTTTTTTATTGATTTTATTCACTGATACCTGAATAAAAAAAAAATGATTTTAATGATTTTTTTTAGCTACGAATTTTTACCAACGCCAGAGTTGGAATTATTTGTAGTGAAATTTTTACCAATGCCAGAGTTGGAATTATTCGTAGTTGAGTAATTACCAACGCCAGAGTTGGAATTACCCGGAATGGAATATTTACCAAGACCAGCATTGAAAGTAACTGTAATTAAATATTCACGACGCTAGAGTCATGAATATTACCAGTGAATTGTCATAACACAAATAAACAAGATGCGTTAGGGGTGCTTATATCTTCTCTAGCCACAACTAGTCTCGTACTATAGAATCTATGTTGACCAGTTAGGGTTCCTAGTGACTATAATACTAGATAGTGACTCCTTAAATAAGACATTTTCCCTAAAAGAACAAGATGCTAGAAATTTATTCTTTCCTTGTAAAATTTTTAAGACTGCCGCGATGTCTTGGTGTGACATTATCATCATGATTATTTTTTTTTAATTTGTTCTATATGCTCTAGCAGTTTAGCACATTAATTTTTTTTTATCATTTAATTAAAATAAAACAAATTTATTTAATCTAGTCTGATTTATTTAAATCATGTATTTTTCTCTATGCTTTAGAATACATTTTACAACACTTTTATATGAAAGAAAAAGAATCCAACCCCACATCATAGCTGAGGTGCACGACTAGTACATACTATTTATCAAAAACGCATGCAATTAGTTGTTGTCAAACTATTTAGTGCTATGAATTCGACAGTCAAGTACCCTGCAACTCTGTAAAGACACACCAGAGACATGTATGTTCTGCTTTATAAATAACCAAAGTCATTACAAGAGAGAAGAGAAAGAGCTTAATATCTATTTGTTACAAATTACATGAGATTTAAATACAAGATAAAATGCCCTCCCGGTTGCAAGCTCTCCAGTTTGAACTGGATGGCTCTTATTATCCTTATCACAATTAATATATATGGCAGCACATGTTATCGCCAAACAATTACACAGAATACAAATTTGTCTTTCGATTTTCTAAAAAAATATATTAAAAAAACAATAAATCTTTTGATCCTATTTTGTACCCATAAGAGAAGTCCGTACATCCGTCCTCCTTTTCATTCCAGCCATCAATTTAAAGAGATTTGCTTGCACAAAAGACAATATTGAATTTGCAGTTGAAACCATCAATCTATAGGAACAAACTAATTGGGTAAAAAAAAGACAGGCTTGGAATGTGATGATGGTTGTGAAAAATCCATTACGTTCTTGCACCGTGATTGCCAGGATGAATGTATATGCTATACCCATGCAGAGAAGGGAGTAAAAATTAAGAAATGTCGCCATCTCCATGCAAGATGTTACATAACTGGCACGACCTAATGATATCCGACCAAGGATTATAGCGGCGATGAGGGAGAAATTCATAGCTAGCATGTCAAAAAAAATATAAGCTCTCATCAGATTTTTTGAACTACCACTGTTAAAATCAGAACCTGATCCAGGCACAGTGATAGCACCAGCGAAGGTTACTCCAGCTACCAGTACTGCCACCACGAGAAGATTCCCTACCCCTCTGTTCAGTTCCTCCGTCGTTAACGTCGTTCTTAGTAAATCAAAGAGAAGCTTGATGTCAAACTCAGTCTTATCATCTGCCTCCACCAAAACTGTTAATACCTCACGCTGAACAACAAAGTGTTAATTAGAAAATATATTGTAAACAAATTATATAAAGCATCATGACAATGTTAGCTTAATATCCCATAATAACGAAGAAGTAATTCATCGCTATTTAGTAGATCAGTGAGATATCTATATTTTTGAGCAAGTAAAGAACTTTATTTCCATTTTGGATGAATCAAATTTAAGGTAATTAAAAGAAATCTATCATTCCCTTTTCCGTAAAGTTGCAACTTGGATAAAATTTGGATGTGAAAGTTTTTGCTATACTAGAATATATTTGCTTCCATCACTTGATTAGCTTCTTATGTGGACCCCAACGGCTAGAATACAAAGTAATTTGACTTAAATACCATCTAAAGTGAAATGTGAATGTTTCAAATGGCAAACCAAAACCATCTCACACCAATGAAGTGTTGGTCTAGCGGTTAAAGCACTGCTATATCCCTGCAAGAATGAGAACACAAGTTCGATCCCCAGAAAGCGCACATCTTGGGAGGGGCAGTCACGAACCCCGAACGGGACTCACTACCAAAAAATCGATAAATACAAACAGAAATACCGAGTGAACTGTTCACTTCCCAATTGCACTATTAATTATTGTTCTTTACAGATAAAATCACCGACGGATTGAAAAGTTGTAGGTGTTATTTGGCGGTTTTTTGAAAAATTTTGATTAAATTAAATATTACAGACGGAATCAACGACGAATTGAAAAGTCATCGGTGATATTTGGCAGGCTCTAAAATTTTTTAATTAAATAAAAAATTTAAATTAAATATTACAGATAGAATCACCGACGGAATGATTAAAAATATTAATATTTAATTATCTGTCGGTAAAACGCACAATAAAAAGCCTAGAATTTATAATTTCACAACAGACGGTTCTCCTTTCTTCTTCTTCTTCTTCTTCTTCTTCCCCATATGTAAAAAACATGAATATCCATTTCTTTCTCTTCTCTCCTCTCCTCAACTCCTTCTCTTCTCCTCCATGCTCAGGTATGTATATTCTTCTCCTTTCTTCTTTTTTCTTCATAGTTTTATTTAATTAATATACTTTACGAATTTTTTTTTCTTTTCTTAGCTTCACTTGCAACCACATTAAGGTAAGTTTTTTTTTTTCGTGTTTTTTTCACTATATTTGTTTTTTATTTTATTTTTAATTGTTTTTGTTCTTAATAATTGTATGAATATTGTTGTAGGATTTTTTTTTCATATGATTTTATTCTTCTTTTTTCCAAGCGTTTTGAGTATTATAGAGTGTTGATTTATATTAATTTAATTATTTTATAGTTTTGTAAAATGGATTTTTTAAAAATATTTTTAAATAATTACCGATGGAATTACATACGGTATTTTCCAAGGAAAATACCGACCGAATGAAGCGGATAATTGTTTTTGCCCACCTTTTCCGTCAATAAATTCATCAGTAAAAATATTTTTTTATTACCAACGAACTTACCGACGGATAAAAAATTACCAACGAAAGATTCACTGACGAAGCATTTCTGTTAGTGATTTCGTTGGTAAATTAATTACCAATTGAATGATAGTACAAATACCGACGGAAAATTCTGTCGGTAAATCTAAAGATTGTGGTAGTGATACAAATTGGTGTGATAAAATTTGAAATCAAATTGTTCAATAGGAAAAAAAAAGATTTCGTTCTTTGATAGTGAAGAATGTTTTAACAACTCAAGGACTTAATATTTCTCTTAAAAAACTAAACCTGCATAAATCCTGGACAATAATCAGAACTCAATTAAGAAGAAATCATCGAGTCAAATTCGATTGGCTTCGACTCCATATGTTAAGTACAATATCTTAGGTGAGTTGACCCTTAGAGGCATATGGAAAAAACACGAGAGTATTTATGCTTCTAGACCCATGACTAATCATTTTCTTTTTAAGAAAGATTTGTACTCTTGAGGATGGATGAAGGAATGGATATACACAACTATCTTTCAAGAGTTATACTAGATAAAAATGAGGATAAAGAGCGAAACCTCATGTTTAAATGATGTAATTATAATCTTATTGGAGAATGAAAGGTTTTGAAGTAGAAAACAATGTCAAAAGGTAACGCGACATTGGTGATGGGAGGTCGTCTTGGAAATAAAATTATGATTGTCATGGGAGGAACATGGCATAAGGAGGTAGATTTGGTATAAATTGTAAAGAGGATCAATGAGAGAAAGGATTATTACGCAGACTGAATGCAGACTGGAGAGCTTAATTACATATCGTTGATGTGTACATATATATATATATATACAATAGTACCTAGTCATCACAGAATCCCTTTCCTATATGTATGTTTCTCCTATAATTTAGTTAACAGTTATAATATCAACTACTACTAACTACAATCTTATAATACAAAGGTAAGCCGTTTATACATAGGATATGTCAGATTCCTTTCCTAACACTCCCCCTCAAGTTGGAGAGTGGATGTCCCGTAGTCCCAACTTGCGAATCATAGGAATGAAAGCTTCTTTTCCCAAAGCTTTAGTCAAGACATCTGTCGATTGATATGCAGACTTCACGAATCTTGTAACAATGGATCCATCTTGGATTTGATCTCTGATGTAATGGCAGTCCATTTCAATGTGTATGTGTCTGGTCCTCTCATGAAAGACTGGGTTTGCTACAATGTGTAATGCAGCTCTATTATCACAGTGCAACAAGGCAGGCTCTTGAAGTGATACTCCCAAATTCTAAAGAAGATGTTTCAGCCAAGTCAGTTCGCAACAACCACTTGTCATGGCACGATATTCTGCTTCAGCTGAAGAGAGTGATACTGTTTTTTGACATTTTGATCTCCATGAGATTAAGGAGGAGCCAAGGAAGAAACAATAACCTGTGGTCGACCTTCTAGTAATTGGATAGCCCGCCCAATTTGAATCACAATAGGTTTTTAACCTGAAATCATTGTTTGAGGAGAAGAACAATCCTTGTCCCGATGCATTTTTAAGATAGCGTACGACACGAAGTGCTACCTCCATGTGAAACTTACGAGGCTCATGCATAAACTTGCTCAATAAATGTACAAAATATGTAATATCCGGCCTAGAGACAGTAAGTTATATTAATCTGCCAATCAACCTCCTATATCGACTCGGATCCTTTAACAGATCACTTCTGTCAGACAACTTCAATCCTCGTTCCATAGGAGTATCAATGGGTGCTGCACCCAACAATCCTGCATCTTTAATTATCTCTAAGGCATATTTGTGTTGGGAGATAAACAGACCATTCTTAGAAGAAGACACCTCAATGCCAAGGAAATATTTCTAGTTGCCAAGATCCTTAAGACGAAATTAACTATGCAGGAATCTTTTAAGTTTATCAATGCTCACATAATCATTTCCAGTAATTAATATATCGTCAACATATATCAGGAGGGCAGTGAAGGACTTGCCTTGTGTTCTGGTGAATAACAAGTAGTCAGCTCGAGATTGGACATATCCTGCAGCTTGAATAACCTCTGAGAACTTTGAGAACCACTGTCGTGATGCTTGTTTCAAACCATAAAGTGACTTGTGAAGCCGACACACCAAGTTTTCCTCCCCCTGTCTCCGAAGGCCTGGCGGTGAAGACATGTAAATTTCTTTGTGGAGGTCACCGTGAAGAAAAACATTATTAACATCTAAGTGGTGGAGTGACCATTGGCGAGCTGCAACAAGAGCAAAGAGACAACGAACAATGATTATTTTGGCAGTGGGAGAGAACGTGTCCTGATAATCAACACCCTCCAATTGTGTGAATCCCTTAGCAACTAATCGTGCCTTGTAGCATTCAATTGAGCCATCAGATCGGTGTTTAACTTTATAGACCCATCGACAACCTATGGGTTTCTTCCCGGCTGGAAGAGAGGTGAGAGTCTAGGTACCATTGTCCTAGAGAGCCTGTAATTCAGATTGCATTGCTGCTTGCCATTCAGGGTAGGCAACAACATCAGAATAATTTGTGGGCTCTACAATTTGACCAATCTGAGCAACAAAGAAATGATGTGCAGGCTTGAAACGATGATATGAAACATAATTGGTTAAGGGATAATATGTACCTTTGATTGGATCTGGAAGCAAGGAAGTAGATGGGTCGGTGTAAGCATGCGTGATGTGGGAGCACATATAATCCTGTAATTTTTTTCGTGGATTATGTGGGCGGCTGGAGCGAAGAAGTGGTTCTGGGTTGGGTGGTGGCAAGGGATGAGAGTCTGGTGTGGGTAAGTCTGATGCTACGAAAGATGGTGTGTGGAGATTGGAGGATGATGGGTGTGTGGGTAGGTCCGGGGGCATAGAAAAGGAAGGGGTGACGTTGTCGGGTGCGATGGGTTGGGAAGAAGAGGGTTGTTCTGTGAGATTGTGATTAAATGATGATGTATCAAGGATTGGAAAGGGGATTGGACTGTGTGAGTATGCTGGAAAGGGGTCACAATGAGAGATGGTTTTGTTAGATGCATATGGAAAAATAGTTTCATGAAAGAAAACATCTCTACTTGTGATGACTTTTTTGGTTGAAAGGTTATACAATTTATATGCCTTTTGGCCAGCAAGATATCCTATGAATATATAAGGCATGACACGATAATCAAATTTGTGTGAGGTATGAACATTGGTGGCATATGCCAGACATCCAAAAACACGAAGATGATGGTAGTGAGGTGATTTTGAGTATAGACGCTCAAATGGGGTTTGGAAGGAAAGGATAGGTGTGGGTAACCGATTGATGATATGTACTGCAGTGAGGGCACACTCCCCCCAAAAATGAGTAGGGAGGTGAGCATGAAATTTTAAAGCGCGAGCCACTTGTAAAATATGATGATATTTGCGTTCTACAACCCCATTTTGTTAAGGTGTGTAAACGCATGAATGCTGAAAAATAACACCATTGTCTTTAAAAAAAGATCGGAGGGAAAGGAATTCACCACCATTGTCACTACGAAAATTTTTAATGCGAGATGTGAATTGAGTGACGACATAGCAAAAAAATTGTTTTAAAATCGATTGAGCCTCGTTTTTGTGTCTCATTAAAAAAATCCAAGTGAAGCGTGTATAATCATCAACAATGGTCAGAAAATAATAGGCACCAAAAAGTGAAGGATGCTTATAACGTCCCTAAATGTCACAATGAATAATATCAAAAGCTTTTACAGAGGAGATCGAACTAGGATTAAAAGGTAAACGACTTTGCTTAGCCAAAGGACAGACAATGCAAGCATTATTGGATTGGATTGAAATGTTTAGAAATTTTTTGGCAATAAAACGTAAACGAGAGGGAGATAGATGTCCTAATCGGCTATGCCAGAGATCGGTGGATTTTGTGGTTAGGTTGCAGGTTGGTTGATTGTTTGAAGGTGAATTGTTCGTGGATTTTTTATCGGCCAGTGCCACTAAGTGATATAATCCATCACGCTGTTTACCCAAACCAATCATCTTCCTCGTAGCCAGATCCTGCAAAATACACAAATATGAAAAAAAAAGTCACTGAACAGTTCAAGCCTTTTGTCAAACGGGAGACAGATAATAAATTAACTTTGAATGTAGGCACACATAACACGTCACATAAGTAATATTCAGAATTCAGAGGTAGTGACCCTTTTGCAACGGTATTAGCCTTCTCTCCGCTGGGTAATAATACTGGAGATAACAAACCATTTTTATTCTTTTGTAAGAATAATTTAGAAGATGAAGAGATGTGATATGTTGCCCCGCTATCAATTATCCAATTATGAGAAACGACTTTAGACAAACCTAGCTTTGTTGTCTTGCCATGAGTCTGTGGGCTGTAAGGTGCATCTAGTTGTGTGGTGGCGATATGGGCTTGTGGCTCAGAATTGGTGTCGCACTTACTTAATAGGGATAAAAGTTGTTGGAGTTATGCCTTTAAAATCCCTGTCACCATCGGTTTCTCTGTATCCTTAGCCAAACTTGCAGAGATATGGTTAGCCATATGGGTACTGTTGAAATGATTTTGATTCTTATTTGTGTTCTGCCTTGCCTTTGGGTGGACTGGTGGGTATCTATGAAGTTGGTAGCAAGTGTCAATGAAATGTCCTATATCTCCACAGTGGAAGCACTGTGGTGTGCCTCGAGATGAACCTGGGCGTCGCTTGTCTTGATCATGGCGTCGATTTTCATGTGAGCTGTTATAAAAACGATCATATTTCTCCATCCTTTCTACTGTTGAAAATTGATTTGTTCTGTTGTGGCTTCTTACAACCATGGCCTCACTCCCACTGTAATCGGTGGTTGTACGTGTAGCGAGAAGTCTCTGTTTTTCTTCTTGGGATACAGAGGAGTATGCTTGGCGTATGGAGGGGAGAGGATTCATTAAAAGGATTTGCCCGCGAATAGCACTATAAAATTCATTTAAACCCATCAAGAATTGCATCAATTTCTGTTGATCCTGTTGGGCTCCATAAGATGCATCACTGTAAGATGCTAGTTCATCCCACAAACCTTTCAATTTGGTGTAATAAGCAGAGACCGAGAGCTGTTCTTGTTGATGGTAAGTAATTTCTCGTTGAATCTCAAAGATGCGTGGTGCATTACTTTCAGAAAACCGTTCATGAAGATCTTCCCAAACTTCATGAGCTGTAGTATAATTATAAATCACATTGTCTGTGATTTCTGGAATGAGAGTGTTGATGATCCATGAGTGGACCACGTCATTGCAACGTGACCAAGTTGCATAACTATCTGAATCTGTTTCTTCTGGAGGGGGTTTGATTGTGCCATTGACAAAACCTAACTTGTTTTTGGAGTTCAAAGCCATAGTCATGGCCCTTCTCCAAACTGAATAATTATCTCCATTCAAAGGTTTGGAAATCAGCATTAAACTTGGATTATCTGAATGATGAGTAAAAAAAAGGTTGAAGATCTCTGTTTTTGCTGCGTCTGTGAGAGGAACTGGAATCATTGTTGTGGCAGAAGGATTTTTCTCATTAGCCATGGTGGCGAAAAGGATGAAGGGAGGCCAAAAAAAAGTGCAGTGATTAATTTGAGTTAGGATTTTAACGCTGCTCTTATACCATGTAAAGAGGATCAATGAGAGAAAGGATTATTACGCAGACTGAATGCAAACTGGAGAGCTTAATTACATATCGTTGATGTGTACATATATATATATATATATACACAACAATACCTAGTCATCACAGAATCCCTTTCCTATACATATGTTTCTCCTATAATTTAGCTAACAATTATAATATCAACTACTACTAACTACAATCCTATAATATAAAGGTAAGCGCTGTTTATACATAGGATATGTCAGATTCCTTTCCTAACATAAATAACTCTATTTGAGATTCTAGACCTAGAGTGGATTATAATGATAATAAATATATTTATTGTCAATGAAAAGGCCATGTTTGGTATCATTGTGAGAAGATGAAAGCCGACTTCGAAGAATTAAAGGTAAATCATACGAAGTCTAGAGATGTCACGATTACCATGAAAGATGGGAGCAAAGATGATGATGTTCCCATGGATCATAAATATTGTAATGAGGTTTTGAAAAATTCATGGATTGTAGATTTTGCATGCTGCCTTCATATTTATTTAAAGAAATAATCTTTTGATACTTACAAAGAATATGATGGAGATTCTATGGTGCTAGTACATGATAATAAAATCTAAGTTGCTAGAATTGATAATGTTAAAATTAATATATATGATGGAGCAATGAAAACCCTTTGTGATGTTAGGCACATGCCAAGACTTAAAAGAAAGAAAGTAAGTGAAACCGAAAATCTTACCATTTTGCGAACTTCTGCTTCCATCGATTTGTTCCATACACCTCTCGCAGCATCATCCTCATGCTTGGTGTCGATTCGCTTGTTCTGATCAAGGACAAGCAAAGACAGTATTAATTTGTAAGTATACATTCGAAACTGAATTTGAATGTATTTTCTTGCAATCAGTTTTTGTAATGTTAATGGTTGTCCTTTTCATTTTCATTTTTTGCAAGTTAAACTGATCCCTCGTGATGTTCACGAGCAATTGCAAGCCCATTGGCACCATAAGGTCAGTTTTTGGGCAAAAGTCTCAGCATAGAAGCATACCATTCCATCTGACTTTGGAGCTTTAAAGCGTCCGCCTTGCAATAATTTCGCAACAACACCAGATGGTTTCAACTTTTCATTATTAACAATCCTTTTATCCACCCGCTTGTCACTCACTAGTGCCTGCATTATCTCAGTACGGCCACACATTGCAGCCAAGTGCAGAGGTGTATTTCCATTGTAATCCTTCTCATTTATAAGTGCTTCCAGATCTCGATTTCCCAATAATTCTTCCACTAATTTCATTTGTCCACTCTCCGCTGCAACATGAAGAATATTCTGTCCTTTTTCGTTGAGAAAATCCATTGGATCGAACCAATAAATAAGTAGTTCGCGTACTACTTCAAGATGGCCCTTCTGGGATGCAACATGGATGGGTAAGTTGCCTTCTTCGTTTCTTTGTGATGCGGCAACAGGACATCGATTAACCAGGAGTCTTGCTCCAAAAAGGAAGCCCATGGATGCTGCAAGATGAAGGAGATTTCCCCCTTTTTTGTCCTCGGGAAGCATTATATCCGGCTTGCCGTCCGCTAGTTTTGCTAGTGCAGCATAATTTAAAAATTAGATAATCAATACAAAAAACACAAAATGCATGGAAATAACTTGAATTTTATGCTTTACATAAAATGAAATTATGAAGAATCAGTTTTAAAAATTAGTAACATGTTATTTTTCACGTCTAAATGATGAAAACACGTGATTACCTAAATTTCCTTCCGGCATAGCTTCTATAAAAGAAGCAATCATCTCCTCGTCGCAACTCTCTACTGCCAAGTACAAGGGAGACTTGTGTTCCTTGTTCTTGTGGTAGGAAACTTCTAGGTCTTCATAAACGAGGAAACAGGCCACCTCTCGGCAACCCTTGATGACTGCATCATGCAAAGGGGTGTTTCCTTTATTATTCTTCATCCTCAGCAAGCTAGCAAGTTCAAGTGTTCTATGATGAATTTTCACATGCTTGACGAGATTTTGAATTGTGTCAAACCGTCCAGCCCTGGCAGCCAGATGAAGCGCATTATCACCCAGGAAATTTTTCCTGGTGATTAGGAGGGGGAAGTGATGACACAGTAGCTGTTTCACACCTTCGCCTCCATTGCTTGCTGCCACATGAAGCAGTGAATTTCCAGAGGCAGCAACATGTTTGAAAATGATATTGAGCATTTCCTCTGATGAAACATGTTCCAGTTTATCGGACAAGAGACCAAACAAGGCATTGAAGTTGTCTTCCTTTGCATAGGTATAAAACTCCTTCTGCAGTATTTTATTTGGCTCAGAAAAACCATAGTCTGCAAGCTTCGGAACTGGGAATTTAACTGCCTTCCATCGTTCAAGCTTCTCATGTACTGGTCTCGTCATATCTATTTTTAATTGCATAGAGAGTTGCAACGTGCTGGAAGATTGTATAATGTCGGTTGAGTGCTCCATCTCTTCTTGAGTGACTTAACTTTGCTGCGGTTGTATCAGTGATAATTACATGTCTTGTTATTTGGCCAAGCAAACTAAAGAATTCATAGAGAACATGAATGCAAGAGATATGCTAATTAAAGTATCAGTGAGAGAAAACGTACATTAGCTACATAATTTTTCTCAATACAATTATTTAGGAGCATATATACACTACCAGAAAATCGATAAATATAAACGGAAATACCGAGGAAATATTTCCGTCGGTAAATTTCCGAGGGATTTTAAAAAATTAAAACAAAGCAAAAAAAAATAAAATGATGACGTGTTATTTTTACCAACGACATTACCGACGGAATTAAATTCGTTGGTAAACTGTGAACACTGTTCATCATGTCAATTATAAAGGGAATTACCGACAAAATATTTCGTCCGTATTTTCCAGAGAGCTCTAGAACTGTTCACTTTCCAATTGCACTGTTAATTATTGTTTTTTACGGAAAAAATCACCGACGGATTGAAAAGTCGTCAGTGTTATTTGGCGGTTTTCTGAAAAAATTCAATTAATTTAAAATTTTCATTTAAATATTACAAACGGATTGAAAAATCGTCGGTAATTGTTGGTGGTTTCTGAAAACTTTTTTTTATTTTTAATTGTTTTTTGTCTTAATAATTGTATAAATGTTGTTATGAGATTTGTTTTTTCATATGAGATCAATTTTTAGTTGATTTATTTATATGATTTTTAAATTTTTAGCAATTGCAACTTCATTTTTTTCGTATGAATTTTTTTAGTTGAATTTATTTTTTTGTTGCAAATTTGTTTGAGTTGATTTTCTTATTCTTTTTTCCAAGCATTTTGAGTATATATTATAGAGTATTGATTTATGTTAATTTAATTATTTTATAATTTTATAAAATAATTTTTTTAAAATGTTTTTAAATAATTACCGACGGAAATTCCGTCGGTAAATCCGTTGGTAATAAAAAAATATTATTACCGACGCGTCTGTTCCGTCAGTAAATCCGTCGGAGCATTTCTGTCGGTGATTTCGTTGGTAAATTAATTACCGATGGAATATGTGTTTTACGCCGATGAAAAAATTTCGCCGGTAAAACTGTTAAATCTTGTAGTGATATAAATGTTCAAATTCAAGTCAAAATCAAGTTGTTAATGCGTTGTCGATCGAGTGTGTTTGGGAGTATGGTTGCAGTTGTTTTTCAAAATGTTTTTTATTTGGAAATGCATCAAAATAATATTTTAAAAAAAAATCAATTTTGACATCAGCACATCAAAATGATCTAAAAATACTAAAAAATTTAATTTAAAGCAAAAAAAATAAAAAAATTCAATTTTTTCAAAAGTATTTTTAAAACACAAAAACAAACATGATCAAATTCAAGTTAAGGCCATTATTTTATATCCAGGTCCAAGAATAACTATGGGTTTGTGTATTGTATTTATAAATAAAATAATGTTGTATGACTTTTAATATATTTTCTAACAGCATTATATAAATTAATAAATTATATGCATAAACATATCAAATTAATATAAATTTTATTAGCGCAAACAACTGATGCCAATTTATTAAGAATTTGAATAGAATCTTCAAAAATAATTCTCATAATATAAAGGAGAAAATAATACATATATTTAACCTAGTTTAGCCAATTACCTATTCCACAGGCACGCAAGTATCGTGCGTGTACAGTGATGAGTTAATTAAAATCCAAAGTGCACAGTGTTAAGTGAATTGAAATTGTAAGACCGGGGAAGAGAAGAGACTTACCTGGTAGTTCTGGAGATGAAGACGTGATGGAGGACTGGTCGACTAGTTACTTTCTTCCTCTGCTTTCACCTCTGTTCTTGCTTTTCTCTGATCGGTTTCTTCCTGTCCGTCCCCTGTTCTGCGTGTGTTTCGTTCTCCTGTGGCCTTCTGTTTTTGCTCGTCTTCTCTGTATTATCTATGTTCTTGCGTCTGTGTTTTTGTTTGTGGTCTTGGGTCCAGTGTTCTCTGTGTATTATCTGTGTCCGGTCGTCTCTGTTTTTCCTGGGGTTTTTTCGTTCGTTCGTTCGTCCTCTCTGCGTTTGCTTGTTTTTCCCCTGCTTTTCCCCCCCAGTTCGTTCCTCCTGGTGTGCTCTGTGTGTTTCGTTCCCCTGTTGTGTTCTGTTCGTGGGTTTTCTCTGTTCTTTTCGTTCTCTCCGTTCGTCCTCTGGTTCTCTCGGTTTGCTCTCAGTCCCCTGGTCTTCCTCCTCTTCGTCCTTAGTTCGTCCTGATAGGCTTATAGACCCAATTGAACATATATAAAATGTGTGTTACACATGCAAAGATTCTTTCGACCATGTTTTGAGGATAGACCTAGATGTGGTCCCATAATTTTGATCTCAAATCTATTATTGGCTTTTAGAATCTTTGTACACAGCTCATAGCCTAGTTTAGAATAAAGCCAGGAAAAACTCTATCCTATTAAGGGTACCAAACCACCTAATACAAATGGTTGTTTTAATAATCCTTTTATCATATCAAGCTTTAAATTTGACAAGGGTTCCTCTTATCATTAATCCGAATTCCTAATAATTTTTATTCAAATTTAACCGCAATATCTTTTGCTCATTTGACAAGGGTTCCTCTTATCATATCAAACTTTTTCACTCTATTATCGATAAACCTTTTCACTCTTTTTACTTTCCTTTTTATTTATATGAGTTTCTTCGTATAACTTCATTGAAGCATGTTTGCATCAAAACTGTTTTTTCTGTACAATAAATAGTTTGTAAAAAGAATCTCACAAATAAAAACTAAATTAATAATTAAATAAAAAATAATTAAATATATAGCAATGCTCTTATTAGGCTATTTGCATGGTTCACCAGGGAAAGTGCTTCTCAAGTGTGCATGCTCATAAAACCATGAGTTTTTTTTCCTTTTGTTTTGAGACCTAGACTGTGAGCACTTTTTAAAACCATATGATGCCAAAAATTCTTGAAACTTAGCCTAATTACCTTTTATGACTTGTCTCAGTCTAAATGTTTTCCACAATGCTATGTCATCAAAGTTGGCTATGTTCATTGCATATCTAGAGGCATCATGCCACAAATCACGCAACATAAAATAGTAATTTGATAAACAAAATTAAGATAAGGAAATGAAATATTATAGTTTTACAATAATATAATTGTTTTTTTGCATTATACTAACCTAATTACAATAATATAATTATTAAATCTAAATAAAACTAAAAATTTCTGAAAATAAAACTGCCCGAATAACAGCATAAAAATCAATTCATCAAATTAATTTAATGTAAAACTTAAAATAATCCATTACAAATAAATAACTTCAATGGTGAGAAAAAACATGACTTACATTGTGTTGTTGGCCTTTTATTTTGCAATAAGTTTTCTTGATACAATGTCTCTAGAATAAGGGATTCTAGCTTTGCTGAATTCATTGGATGAGCTTTAGTTGGAGGCGGTCATGTTTTTGCAAATGGTGTTGGGATTTGGGCTGAAGTCGAGGTTTGATGAGGAGTTCTTGAGGAAGCTTGTGGCAGAGAGTGCGTCAAGGAGGGATATGGCGAAGCTTGCAGCTGCTATTGGTTTGGGAGAGAAAATGGGAGGTATGTAGGATGTTAATTTGATCAGTGGGTTACTTGTTCTTCAGTGGTAATTGCTGTTCTGTGTGGTCAGTTCATAAGAATGTCAGTGACATTTGTTGCAAGGTTTTTCTGTTCAACTCGCTACTATTTTGTACTTTTGGGTGTTGCCTTTTGTTCTATACCTTTTTTGTTGGTGAGATTCATTGTTGTAAATGAGATCATTGCATAATTAGTTGGCATCAAAGGACGTAATAATCTCTATCTTTGTATGATTAATAGATATGATTCTGTGAATCTGAAAGGGCACAGCTTTAGTATCTCCAAATGCTATGTAAATTATGCCAAAAACACTTTATTCTGTTTCTAAAGAACTCGAGGCTAATACTCTAAGAGTTGTTTTAAAATGACTTGCACTATTGCATTTTTGTTCCACTAGAAATTGTTTCTGATGTTTTTGACATTTACAAATAATGTTTTTGACATTTATAGGTCCTTTTCTAAAATTAAAAATTATTTTCAATTTCATCATTCAATAAAAATTATAGGTTGTCCTTTTATTTTATTTTTTAATTTGGTCCATATTATTTTTAATTCCTATTTTTAGTTTTTTATCCTCTAGTGAAATTAAATTGTTCTTTCAATTTCACCATTCAATTCAAAAATGTCAAATCTCCTCTATTTTTTTATTTCTACTTTTATCTGCATTCTTTTAGTTGCTTTTTTTTTTATTGTTTTAGAGCCTTTTGTAAAATTAATTTTCTTAATATAATTCTTGGTGTTAGTTAGGAATTGGATTCCATATTTTTTTTATAGGGTGATCATGGTTTTATGAACCAAGTCATATATTTTAAAAATTAACCCGGGTTAACATTGGTCTTTTATTTATTAGGCTTTATTTTTCTCAACACAATTTTTTTTTTCATTTTCATCCTTCAATTTCTTTTTTAAAATTGGTCTTCATGATTTTTTTTTTCAATTTAGTTATCCCGATTTCATTACCAGGACCACAGGTTTGACAAGTTTTTTTTGGGTCATTGCTTTTTTAATTTAAAATTTTATTAGTTTCATCCTTGAACATTTGGTTCCTCTAGAATTGAGTTTCGTAATTTTTTTCAGTTTGTTTTTTATTGGTTTATCTCATTCTCATAATTCGGATCATAAGGTTTGGTAGGTTTGCTGGTGTTTTTGTCATTCTTTTAAATTGATTTCCTTTCGATTTTATTTTTCTACATTTGATTTTTTAGGAATAAGACTCTATATATTATTTTTTTTTATTTGCTTTCTATATACTTATCTTAGTCTAATAAACTGACTTACAGCTTTTACATGCATATAAAAAAAGTTGCTCTTTTCTTGTTATATCGTAATTATATATGATATTTAATCTATTTTTATGTAACATAGTTAAGCCATTATTTAATAAAAATTATTTATGTAAAGAAAAAGGTAAAAAAAAAGGAAAAAAAAGTCAGCGTTGTCTTGTTTGCGAGGTACATCGAGGCTTGGGAGGCCATCTGATTAGGCCTCTCAAACCTCATTTCTCCATTGCAAGCTAGTAAACACAATAAAATCATTCTAAAGACATGCATAAATTGTTTTAAAGCCTTAAAGTGCATCTTCATTCATCTCAGAAACTGAAAAAATAAAAAAAAATCAAATAAAAGAAACTTAATTATTTTTCCTGGCCTTGATCTCTTTTTCTTTGTCCTTCTAGGGTGCTGTAATCACCATCAACAAAATGGCCTTTTAAGGAAGAAGGGGACACTGGACACCATTATAGCAGGTTGCATTGTCAGGATCTAGATGACAGTTTCTCTCCTCGCCTATCTCTCCTCGGTCCTGTCTCCGATCTTTACATATAGCGACTGAATTTTAATATGAAATTTAATTAAAAAATAATGTAAAAACTGCTGTATAAAAATTTATGTTTTAAATTTAATTTTTTAGTGAGTCCTAATTATAAAATACAATTTGATTTATTACCAAATACTTTGCCGTGTTTGTTTCATCGCAAACGCAAAAGCCGATGAAAAACAAACGCATTCTAAATATTTAAATTATTTATACATGTTTTTTGCTATATATAAATTTTAATTATATTTTTTACCAAACATGTATTTAAATTCAACTAATCATAAATAATTTTATTTTTTAAAAAAATATATTTTTTTAAAATTAAAATCAATCTTTATAGCTATCTAAAAAATAAACACACTGATGATGATGTTGACAAGCAAGTCGAATTGAGTGTAAAGTGGAAATCTTGACAAAATGTTGTTGTCTTAAAAAGTACATTGCAGTACAAAACGAGAGGTGAATGTTTGAGATTGTTATAATTTTTAATTTTATATGATTTTTAAAAGTATATTTTATTTAAAAAAAATATTTTTTAATAAATTTTATAAAACATATTTTTAAAAATAATTTACATCACAACACTAAAAACATATAAATATTTATCAGAGTAACAAGAAGTGATAATATTTGATGTAAAAACGGTTGAATGTATCTGTCATGTTTCGAGAAGTGCCCATGATTATATCATTATGATCCCAAAAAACAATATATTAAAATATTAGGCTCCAATTGTTTCTATAGTTAGGTTACATTTTGTTATAGTCATGTATTTGAAAAAGTATTTAGTTAATTAATATTTATTATTTTTATATATATATTTTACTAAAAAATTCTTTTAAAATTTTAATTAAAATATAATATAATTTATAACTTTTTTTTAAATGTATTTTTTAAAATCACATATCTATCACAAAGAAAGATTTTTTCATACATCCCAACTTTTGCAAGAATATTAAATTCTACGGGCTTCGAATCTCATGTCTATGCCGATTTACTCAGGTATTTTTTTACGCATGCAAAATAATATAATAATTAATTATTAGTTTATAGAGGCTGATAAATAAATAAAATATATAGTTTATTGAGTTTCCAAAACAAAATAATAGCATCTTGTGGTCATCAACCAAAACTATTACTGTTGGGAAAAACACTGTTCATGTAGATTAATAAGTACTATTTATTGAAACAAAGTAATGATAGTTTTGCTATAAAAGAATGTGAACTAGTAATGCTTGTGCTAGCGTATCGATGGCACTGGCGCCATTTGGATGGTGTTTCTCAGCGACTGAATTATTTTTAATTTTATTATTTAATCTTATTTTTTGAGTCCTTTTGTTAAATTAAATTTTGAATTAAAAACGCACGCGATTAGTTGTTGTCAAACTATTTAGTGCTAAGAATACGAAAGTCAAGTACCCTGCAACATGGAAGAACTCTGAAGAGACACACCAGAGACATTATGTTCACAGGCGGAGGCATGGCAAAGGCTGGGGTGGGCTAGGTTAAAATTTTATCAATATTTTTTAATTAGTTTTATGTAAAACAAATTTGTAATTCTCAATTAAGTTATCAAAAAATCCCGAAAATTTATGTGGAGCCTTCTAATATGATACTTTACCTTGGATTAAAATTTCATATTTTTTGGAGAAATTTAGAAATTTGATGAAAAATTACAATTTGACCAGTTTTACGTTTTTGGACGTAATTTTCAATCCGACCATCTGATCGAGCTGAAATTTTACGAGGAATTTTAAAATATATTGAATAAAATCTGGTTAAAACTTTAGGATGAACGGAGCTTGGTAGTACTAACAAAAAAAAAACCGTAAAATAAAAGCAAAATTATTCATTAAGAGTAAAATGGTTATTTGCCATTAAAAAATAAAACAAATCAGCTCCTCCTTCCTTTTATATGGTACCGACTGGACAGAAGCAGAATAAGAAAAGAAAACGCGAGAGAGAAATAGAAAAAAGTAAAGGAAAAACATAAAAAAAATCCAAGAAAAAAGAAAAGAAAACTGAGAGAATAACCTTGTAAACTTACAAAGTCCAACTTATAAAACAATAATCTAGGGAAGAATCAAGTGAAGGAAGGAGGAATTGAAAGAGGGAAAAAATTTAATTACTTTGTTTTCCAGTTGACATGAGATAATTATTTTATCCCGGTTAAGGGGTTGTTATAATATCGATTCAGATTCGATTATAGATGAATTATATTCCACAAAAAATCAAAGGATGTAACTTTAATAATGAGTTTATTTTTACTTTCCCTTTAATTTTATGTACTTTTAAATTTATATTTTAATATTTTGGATAGTGTATTTAAATTAAAACTTTACTGTTAACTTCAAAAATTCATGTACATGAGTTAATAATTTATCTTAAAAAATATTTATATATTTAATTAATAGCTCAAGACAAACAAAAATTCCTGGCTCCGCTATGTTATGCTTTATATATAACCAAAGTCGTTACAAGAGAGAAGAGAAATAGCTTAATATCTATTTGTTACAAATTACATGAGATTTAAATACAAGATAAAATGCCCTCTCGTTTGCAAGCTATCCAGTTTGAACTGGATGTTATCCTATTCTCTACCCATAAGACAAGTCCGTACATGGTACATCCTTCTTTTCATTCGAGCCTTGAATTTAAAGGGATTTGCACGCAGGAAAGACAATACTGAATTTGCAGTTGAAAGCATCAATCCATAGGAAAAACTAAATTGGATAAAAAAAAGAATGGCTTGGGATGTGATGATGGTTAAAAATCCAGTACGTTCTTGCACCGTGATTATCAGCATGAATGTAAATGCTAAACCCATGCAGATAAGGGAGTAAAAAATAAAATATGCCGCAGTCTCCATGCTTGATGTTACATAATTACCGATACGACCTAATGATATCTGACAAAGGATTATAGCGGCGATGAGGGAGGAATTCATAGCTAGCATGTCAAAATAAATATATAAACTCATCAGATTTTTTGAACTACCACTGTTAAGATCACGACATGATCCAGGCACAGTGATAGCACCAGCGAAGGTTACGCCAGCTACCAGTACTGCCACCACGAGAAGATTCCCTACCCCTCTGTTCAGTTCCTCCGTCGTTAACGTCGTTCTTGTTAAATTAGAGATAAGATTGTTGTCAAACTCAGTCTTATCATCTGCCTCCACCAAACCTTTAACTACCTTACGCTGAACAACAAAGTGTTAATTAGAAAATATATTGTAAACAAATTATATAAAGCATCATGACAATGTTAGCTTAATATCCCATAATAACGAAGAAGTAATTCATCGCTATCTATTTAGTAGATCAGTGAGATATTCCATATTTTTGAGCAAGTAAAGAACTTTATTTCCACTTTGGATTAATCAAATTTAAGGTAATTAAAAGAAATCTACCATTCCCTTTTCCGTAAAGTTGCAACATGGACAAAATGTGGATGTGAAAGTTGTTGCTATACTAGAATATATTTACTTCAATCACCTGATTAGCTTCTTATGTGGACCAAAGCAACTAGAATATAATTTGACTTGGATGCCACCTAAAGTGAAATGTGAATGGTTCTTTAAATGGCTAACCAAAACCCTCTGGTATTGATGGATTTTTAAGAGATCATGAAAGAAATTTTTTATATGTTTTCTTTTATTCTACAGGTATAAAAGAAACAAATGTGACTATAAGAGATAATTAATGAGTATTGATTGTTCCTATGCAATTACTAGAAGCTGGATTGTGGAGTATAATGCCATTACTAGAAGCTTGATTCTTCTTTATCTCTCTATACGACCATTATCTTATTGGCTATAAGAGATAATTAACGAAGTTATCTTTATTGGCATATGGAAAAAACTAGAGGGTATTTATGCTTCTAGACCCATGACCAATCTTTTTCTTTTGAAGTTAGATTTGTACTCTTGAGGATGGATGAAGGAATGGGTATACACAACTATCTTTCAAGAGGTGGTCCTGTAATTTACAAAGAAAATGATGGATGTAGATTTTGCATGCTGCTTTCATAATTATTTAAAGAAATAATGTTTTGATACTTCCAAAGAAAATGATGGAGATTCTATGGTGCTAGTAAATGATAATAAAATCTAAGTTGCTAGAATTGATAATGTTAAAATTAAGATATATGATGGAGCAATGAAAACCCTTTGTGATGTTAGGCACATGCCAAGACTTTAAAGAAAGAAAGTTTGTGAAACCGAAAATCTTACCATTTTGCGAACTTCTGCTTCCTGCGATTTGTTCCATACACCTCTCACAGCATCATCCTCATGCTTGGTTTCGATTCGCTTGTTCTGAGCAAGGACAAGCAAAGACAGTATTAATCTGTAAGTATACATTCGAAACTGAATTTGAATGTATTTTCTTGCAATCAGTTTTTGTAATGTTAAAGGTTGTCCTTTTCATTTTCATTTATTGCAAGTTAAACTGATCCCTCGTGATGTTCAAGAGCAATTGCAAGCCCATTGGCACCATAAGGTCAGTTTTTGGGCAAAAGGCTCAGCATATAAGCATACCATTCCATCTGACTTTGGAGCTTTAAAGGGTCCGCCTTGCAGTAATTTCACAACAACACCAGATGGTTTCAACTTTTCATTATTAACAATCCTTTTATCCACCCGCTTGTCACTCACTAGTGCCTGCATTATCTCAGTACGGCCATACATTGCAGCCAAGTGCAAAGGTGTATTTCCATCGTAATCCTTCTCATTTATAAGTGCTTCCAGATCTCGATTTCCCAATATTTCTTCCACTAATTTCATTTGTCCACTCTCCGCTGCAACATGAAGAATATTCTGTCCTTTTTCGTTGAGAAAATCCATTGGATCGAACCAATAAATAAGTAGTTGGCGTACTACTTCAAGATGGCCCTTCTGGCATGCAACGTGGATGGGTAAGTTGCCTTCTTCGTTTCTTTGTGATGCGGCAACAGGACATCGACTAACCAGGAGTCTTGCTCCAAAAAGGAAGCCCATGGATGCTGCAAGATGAAGGAGATTTCTCCCTTTTTTGTCCTCGGGAAGCATTATATCGGGCTTGCCGACCGCTAGTTTTTCTAGTGCAGCATAATTTAAAAATTAGATAATCAATACAAAAAACACAAAATGCATGGAAATAACTTTAATTTTAGGCTTTACATAAAATCAAATTATGAAGAATCAGTTTTAATGAGATCAATAATTATAAGTGCAACATGTTATTTTTCACGTCTAAATGATGAAAACATGTGATTACCTAAATTTCCTTCCGGCATAGCTTCTATAAGAGAAACAATCATCTCCTCGTCGCAGCTCTCTACTGCCAAGTACAAGGGAGACTTGTGTTCCTTGTTCTTGTGGTAGGAAACTTCTAGGTCTTCATAGACGAGGAAAGAGGCCACCTCTCGCCAACCCTTGATGACTGCATCATGCAAAGGGGTGTTTCCTTTATTATTCTTCATCCTCAGCAAGCTAGCAAGTTCAAGTGTTCTATGATGAATTTTCACATGCTTGACGAGATTTTGAATTGTGTCAAACCGTCCAGCCCTGGCAGCCAGATGAAGCGCATTATCACCCAGGAAATTTCTCCTGGTGATTAGGAGGGGGAAGTGATGACACAGTAGCTGTGTCACACCTTCGCTTCCATGGCTTGCTGCCACATGAAGCAGTGAATTTCCAGAGGCAGCAACATGTTTGAAAATGATATTGAGCACTTCCTCTGATGAAACATGTTCCAGTTTATCGGACAAGAGACCAAACAAGGCATTGAAGTTGTCTTCCTTTGCATAGGTATAAACGTCCTTCTGCAGTATTTTGTTTGGCTCAGAAAAACCATAGTCTTTCGGAACTGGGAATTTAACTGCCTCCCATCGTTCAAGCTCCTCATTTACTGGTCTCGGCATATCTATTTGTAATTGCATAGAGAGCTGCAGCGTGCTGGGAGATTGTATAATGTCGGTTGAGTGCTCCATCTCTTCTTGAGTGACTTAACTTTGCTGCGGTTGTATCAGTGGTAATTACATGTCTTGTTATTTGGCCAAGCAAACTAAAGAATTCATAGAAAACATGAATGCAAGAGATATGCTAATTAAAGTATTAGTCGATGTGCACGCAAGCTGGCCCGGACACTAACATTAAACTAAAAAAAAAAATATTAGTGATAGAAAACGTACATTAGCTACATAATAATTTTTCTCAATACAATTATTTAGAAGCATATATATAAATGTTTAAATTCAAGTCAAAATCAAGCTGCTGCTAATGCGTTGTAAATCGAGTATGTTTGAGATTGTAGTTATAATTATTTTTTAAAGTGTTTTTTACTCGAAAATACTTAAAATATTTTTTTTAAAAAAATTAATTTTGACATTAGCACACAAAATAATCTAAAAACACTAAAAAAATATTAATTTAAAACAAAAAATAAAAACATTAATTATTTTTAAAATATTTTTAAACACAAAAACAAGCAGGATCAAAGTCAAGTTAAGGCCATTCTTTTATATCAGGTCCAGGAATAACTAAGGGTTTGTGTATTGTATTTATAAATAAAATAATGTTTTATGACTTTTAATATATTTTCTAACAGTATTATACAAATTAATAAATTATATGCATAAATATATCAAATTAATATAAATTTTATTAGCGCAATCAACTGATGCCAGTTTGTTAAGAGTTTGAATATAATCTTCAAAAATAATTCTCATAATTTAAAGGAGAAAATAATATATATATTTAACCTAGTACCTATTCCACAGGCGAAAATGGTACTAGGATTTTGCTGTAATCGAAAATGAGGATATAACAAAGAAAGAACAACATTTAAACCCGAAATCAATTATACTCATATCATAATAGAGTAACAAGAATTACAAACTTTTAATAAATTCAAAAGATTCATAAATTGTTTTTTGAATTTTTTAATATAAAAAAGAAGTTCTTGATCAAATATATATATATATATATATATATATATATATAAAGGAAAAAGAAAAAAAAAACACCGAACCATTACACTAATCATGAGATTCCATGTTAAAATGAAAAGGAAAGAATATATAAGAAATTAAATCAATTCTGAAGGAGAAACATATATGTGTGTACCTGTATATTAGTACTGTAAACTGAGAGAGAAGGATAGTGAAGGGAGATGACGAAGAAGACCAGTTTTCTGCATGCACAAGTACTTTCCCTCCCGATAATTAGACAGATTTAAGAGACTTGTGCATACCGAGAGGTTTCTGAAGCTCTAAGAAACAAACTCCTTAGGTAATTAGGTTTCTTTGCTTTTCTCTTTTCTATTTAAAAGAGACTGTGATGAACGAGCAACACATTGGCATCCAAGGTGGAGTGTTGTTTTAATAATACTTTGATCATATCAAGCTTTAAATTTGACAAGGTTTCCCCTCTGAGATTTTCCTCTTTTGGATGCAGATAGTACTTTATTCTTTCAGCATCTTTCTTTTCTTTTAAATAGAGACTCTGATGAACGAGCAACACATTGGCATCCTTTTATCATATCAAGCTTTAAATTTGACAAGGGTTCCTCTTATCATTAATCCGAACTCCTAATAATTTTTATTCAAATTTAACCACATCTTTTGCTCATTGCAGCAGTAAGCTTTGTTGAAAATCAATTACTAATCATACCTGAATTTAAGCCATTCAAACACCTACCATCGCCAAATCCAACGTACATCATACCTCTATTTTCTATGCTTTTTTATTCAGTTTTGTAATTGCTTGCTTCCAGTTCTTGTGCTTAGATACTCGGTTTGCTAATTAACTTACATATTCCCTGATCTTTCGTTTGCGGATTCGATTTTTATCCAAATATTTTTTTTTGGATGATGATTTTTGTGTTTTAAGTGCTATAGTGTTTCCTACTAGAATTAACACAAAATCATTAATAGAAAATTGAAAAACATTGACAGAATATTCTGACAATCAGTGTATAAGAAAAAAAAAATTTCAGCAATTTAAATAATAACAGAATTCCCAACGAAAACATGCCACCGAACAAGTTTCTCATAACATATTTGTGTTTCATCCGTAATTCTATCATAAACTTTCTTTTATGATGGAATCACCAATGAAATATTCACACCAAAAATTTAGATTTTATCACTCATGTTCCATCGGGAAGTCCATAAAAAAAAGAAAAAAATATTACCGCTAAAATCATCGATGAAAAAACACTTTAATTTCCAATGGAATATTCCTTCACCAATTCCATCGGAAATGCCTAAACTTCATGTAACTTTTCGATGAAATGTGAGTAAATATTGCTAACAAAAATGCAATTTTTTGGTGATTCTTTAGTGTTTCATACTTTTTTTTTGTGTTGTTTAGTTTTTATAATCTCAAATGCATTTTTTATTAACACTACACTACACTCACAACAACAACAACAACAACAAAATTGAAAATATTATAAACAGAATTCCATACACAAACAATAATTATATTAAACAGAATTTCATACATAAAAATTTTGTAAACAACATATTACAATTTTTAAAAAGGTGGAGGGGGTGAATAAGATCTTGATCTATAAGCTCCATGAGAGGGAGGAAATATAAAGCCAAATATGCATGTATTTGCTCTCATTTTCTATTATTTTTTGTTTGATTTTTGCTCTTATTTCTTCTCTTAGTTCTGCCATTATTTATGCTCTTATATTGTGCAACTCAATAGCCAATTGTTATAGAATTCTATCTCAAACCATCTCCTCAATGGTCGATGATGTTTGGTTGAAGTCAGAATGTTGTGTGCCTACCATTGAAACACTACGACTCACCCTTGTATCTTGGGTCAATGCTATAAGCATACCATAAACTCAATTCTTATCAAGTCTATCAATTGCTCCAATCTCCAACCACAAATGAGGATCATTAAGAGGATGGCTATAATTGTCTTCTTCATGTTTAGCAACCATGTTGGCATTATATGTATCTTTCAAAACAAAAAAAAAAGTCAAAATCCAATTAAACCTTTTTCAAAAAAGCATTAGTAATACAATTATAACTATCCAAAATTACTTACAAAGAACTATTTCATTCTATCATCGATAAACCTTTTCACCCTTTTTCCTTATCCCTTTTCCTTATATGAGTTTCCTCATATAACTCGATTGGAGTATGTTCACATCAAAACTGTTTTTCCTGTACAATAAATAGTTTGTAAAAAAGTCTCACAAATACAAACTAAATTAATAATTAAAGAAAAAATAATTAAATATATAGCAATGCTCTTATTAGGCTCTTTGCATGGTTCACCAAGGAAAGTGCTCTTTAAGTGTGCATGCTCATCGAACCATGAGTTTTTTTTTTCCTTTTGTTTTGAGACCTAGATTGTGAGCATTTTTTAAAACCATATGATGCCAAAAATTCTTGAAACTTAGCCCAATTATCCTTTATGATGTGTCTCGGTCTAAAATTTTTTCACAATGCTATGTCATCAAAGTTGGCTCTATTCATTGCATATCTTGGCATCATGCCACAAATCACACAACCTAGTATAATAATTTGATAAACAAAATTAAGATAAGGAAATGAAATATTATAGTTTTACAATAATATAATTTTTTTTGCATTATGCTTACCTAATTGCAATGTGGTTTTCCCACACATTCCAAACAACCCTCTCATTTTCCTTGTCCTAGTGCTTTTTTTTCCTTATAGTCAATTCATACATTAATTATTTTTTAAAATTTAAAAAAAAACTATATATTAACTCAAAGTATATATTATTTATTTAACCTTAAACTTTTCCCACAAACATCTATTATATTCATACATTTAAAATGATCTTAAAGTTGACTCCATTGAAACAATGGTTCTTCGAATATTTTTTTTAAGTGTAATTGTATTAAAGAGAAAGACGGTAAAAAAACACGAAGGGTGTACCTAAGATGTACATCATCTCGTAACCCAAATCCAACTGACCTTAGGTAGCAGAAAAAAACTAAAGCTAAATAAAACTAATAATTTCTGAAAACAAGATTGCCCGAATAACAGCAGTGAAAATCAATTCATCAAAGTCATTTTCATTTAATGTAGAACTTAAAATAATCTATTACAAATAAATAACTTCAATGGTGATAAAAAAACATGACTCACATAGTGTTGTTGGCTTTTTATTTTGCAGTAAGTTTTATTGATACGATGTCTCTAGATGAAGGGATTCTAGCTTTGCTGAATGCACTGGATGAGCTTTAGCTGGAAACATGTATAATAGGTGCCTCTTCATGATTGACATCTAAATTAACGACATGATCATCGAAGGAAATGATTGACACAATACATAGGAATAAATAGCCATATTCTCATGTCCATAATAACATGAACTAAGAGAGAAGAAACATAGACATTGTTTGCACAAAGATAGAGACTTAACCATTATAATTTGAGCATTATGCTTGATAGGGTTAAAGAAGCCATCTAGAAATAATAGCACAACATAATTGTTTAATATTAACAATTAACCCACTACATGTTTGTAAAAGGTATCAAAGATCACATAGCAATTGGAGCAAGCCATTAATTAAAGAACACCTTAATCCACGCTAAGTGATGCGATCCTAGCTACAACATCAAATTATATATTATGAGTGTTATTAGGTCTATTGTAAGACCTAAAACAAAGTGGATCCAAGAGGAGTTGAATGGGCTAAGTAAAGAGGATTGAGTTAAAAATGTTCAAATATGCTAGTCTGGACCATATTCTTATTAGAATACATCAAATGAAAAATAAGGAGAATAATTCAAATCTTTTGCTTGGAATTACTTGATGAAGCACTCCACTCTACATGACTTCCTTTCGTAACATGACTTCTTTCTGGTTCTCTCTTTCTTGCCCCCGTCATTTTATTTTTTCCAGATTTAGTCATATTTTCTTCCTTGATCTCCTCCCTCTTTCTTTTTTTGGTCCAAAATCTCATTTTATTTGTTTCCTAATATTTTCTTCATAACAGGTAGATTTTGAATCCTAACTTTTAACCCTATTTTCTCCATTAAATTGACTTGTTTTGAGAAGTTCAAAAACATCAAAGTTGTATATCTCCCTCTAAGATTTCACCTATCACTAAGATCTCTTAATTTGGGTATTTTAAAGGAAAGTTATGCCAAATTTACCGAGACATGCTTCTAAAATTTATGGTTAGGAAAGTTCACTTTCCTCCCATCACACTCGACATAAAATATAGGACCTCCAAAAATTAAAGAAAAATATGGAGTCATCCTAGTTTTTTAAAGGAGACTAAGAATTCTAAAAAATAAATTTGTTTCAGAGATTTAAGTAAAGGGTTGGTTATGTTTAACGTAAGATAAAAATGACCCATACCGCATCCTTTCCAAGGAAAACTTACCTTTGCTATATGTTTTCAACTAAATTTATTTTTCGTATATCATTAAGTTTTCAAATTAGTTTCCAAACTTATTCATAAGTTATTTGTTATTGGTGGATGTTCATCGAGTCTAACAAGTAGTTTTTTTATTTTTTTATGATCAAAAGTTTAATATATATTTATTAACCCTTTTATTATTATCTTATTTTGAAAACTCTAAGTTGAAAAAATACCAAGTTTGAGCCTTGACAATCCCTACATGGTGGAGACTCATGGAATCATTATTGTCCTTGTTTTTATCATAAAAATGTTATGTCATGTCTACATCGAACCCTAAAACTAGGAAACATGTGTACTTAACCATTATGAACATTATGCAAACTTGCGAAAACTCATCAACGCAATATTGAACTTGTTTTATAGTTGAAAATGTTGTGTTAGGCCTATGTTGACTGCTAAAAACTAAGAGACACATCAACCTTACTATTAAAGCCCAATTTTTATGAAAAATACAACTGAACATGATGAAAACTTGTCGAGACATTGTTTTTATTCTTTTTTTTCAAAAATAAATATTTACACACATATACATACATAAAAAGACGAAGATGTATTTTATTAAATGTAGATAACACTAACATGAAGAGAATAAAAAAGTTAAACAAAATAAAATAAAAATAAAAATGCATGAGTAAATAGTGTCCATGCAAACCTAAACGGGAAAGAAAAGAAAAGATATGAGGCTTACCTTGAGGCTATTTATAGGCGAGAAGGGTTGTTATGGTTGTTGCTGCTAGTGGAGATGATGGTGGTGCTGGCGGTGGATGGTGGTTTTCTCACTCTCAGTTGTTTCTCTCCCTATTTATTGGTTCTCTTTGTTTCTCATTGAGTTAGCTTCTTTTTCTTTCTTTTTACGTTCCTTTCTTCCCCCCGCTACCTTATGGTTCACAATACCTACACTTCAAGCTTAAAACTCTCTTCTTCTTCTTTTTTTATCCATTTTATTGGGTTTTGGTTTTTTCTCTCTTTTTGTTTCATTTCCTTTCTTATTTCACCTCTTCTACCTTTTGTCTCAATATATCCTCGCTTCTCTAACCTCAGACTCTCATTTTTCTTTTTTCTCTCCGTCAAACTCGACATTTTTTCTCTAGATAAGCTCTTTTTATTTTTTTGTTTTGCCTCATTATTTATAGCAAAGATAAAGCTCCTAGAATCTTTCTTAGTGGAATGATCATTATCATTGGTTACTTTGCATCAATCTCAACCCTTCACCATTGTTATATACTTTGGCTAAGCATGTTTGAGTTAGTCTATTTGCACTAGTTGTACCATGGCTTTAGAGGGTTAGAGCACATATTCTTTAGTTAATAATATAGTGCATATTAAGGGGAGGGGAATGATGTGTTTTTTTTTAATATCATTTTTGAGGGTATAGGAGAGAGATAAAATTGCCCAAAGTTAGGCTAAAACCATGGAAAACAAGACAAAGTTGTGAGGCCACCACAAAGAAGAAGACATTGTTCACAATACATGTCCAAAACAACGTCGTTTTAGACTATTTTTTTTTCTTTTTTTAGTTGTAAAACAACATTATTTTCCCCAAATTGCGCTATTTATTTTAATTGAATTTTCGTGTTTAAAAATGGGTCTCCTAATTTTTTATTTTTTTTTAATTTGGCCCTTGGATCTTTAATTTTTTTTAATTGTCGACCAATTTCAACATTTTCTTTTTATTTCTTTTAATTTTTCCACTAATTGCATTAACAATTGTCCTTGAATTTTATTTTCCTTTTCAATTTGGTTCTTGACTTTTCAATTTTCAATTATTTAGCCAATTTCAACCTTTTTCTTAATATTTCTTCACAATTTCATCCTTGATTGAATTTTTCTTGTCCTTGCATTTTGCTATCTTTTCTAGTTCGGTCATTGACTTTCAAATGTTTAGCCAATTTCAACCATTTTCTCTTAATTTCTTCACAATTTCATCCCTAATTGCATTTTTCTTCTTATTTTTTATTCTTTTTTTTGAAATATTGTTTATTCTTTTTTGATAAAAATATTTGTTGCCTTTTTGTTTGAAATGTTTTTATTTTTATTTGAGAGGGGTCAAGTATTATTATTTTATAAAATTTATTTCCTCAAAGATTTTCTAAAGTTTATAATCCATAGGAATCAAAGTTAATCAAAGTTTCAATCCTTTTGATCTCTGAAAACACCTTTTTTTATTGTACTTTCAAAGATTCCTTTATTTCTTTTCTTTATTTCTTTTTTTTAAAAGAAAATAACTTCCCAACACCTTGTTGACTTTGATAACATCGTCTGCGATAAATTTTACTTGTAAACTAACTTTCTCTCACACCTTCCACGAATAAAATTGTGTAAACTTAGTTATCTTAAAAGTTAAGAAAATCAGTGTTTAAGCTAAAAAAGAATAAGGGATATGATGTTGATATATATATAAAACGCCAAAGTATAATTCAACAAAGCTTAAAGGAGTGAGTAAAGATAAAGATAATAAATAGATAAGCTTTAAAGTTTCAATTGATTCAAAGAATGCCTAAATCATTTCTTAAGTAATATTTTATCCAAGAAACCATGAGCATCATCAAACAACTTTTAGAGTTTGTTAAGATTATATAAATTTACAATATTAACATAAAATTTCTCTAGGTATGCAAAATAATTATTGATCTTGATGACCATTCATTGAATATAGAAAACCTTAAATTAAGCAAAATCAATTCAAGAATTAACAAAATAGACTCTGAAAACTATAATAAATTTCAACCATTATTACATTTTACAACACTTTGAACATTATTTATATATATATATATAAAAGAATCCAACCCCATATCATAGCAAAATCAAGTCAAGAATTAACAAAATAGACTCAACCAATAAGATATTAATTATTTTCCTGAAAACTATAATAAATTTCAACCATATTTCTCCAACCCCGTATCATATATATATATATATATATATAAAGAATCCAACCCCGTATCATAGCTCAGGTCCACTACTAGTACATACTATTTATCAAAAACGCATGCAATTAGTTGTTGTCAAACTATTTAGTGCTAAAAATTCGAGAGTCAAGTACCCTGCAATATGAAAGAACTCTGTAAAGACACACCAGAGACATGTACGTTCTGCTTTATATATAACCAGAGTCGTTACAAGAGAGAAGAGAAAGAGCTTATCTATTTGTTACAAGAGATACAAATTAATTACATTAGATTTATATACAAATAATTATATAATAATAAGTAATTTTTTTCATACCTGAAAATATAACCTTAATAAATTAGTTTTAAGAAATTTCAACTTACTCTATTGTTCCATACAAACAAAGCTAGTTTGATTTTTCTTTTATTACTCTGAATGTTAGCTTTCATCTTCTTGAGTCATCCTAACCGATAGCTTCTACGATTCACATCAAAGTATTTGATTTGCTTGTTTGTCCATTCTAGCCGTGTTTCCGATTTGTTCTTTGGATCAAAATTCATAGCTTTTGTTCTGATTGCTGTAGGGTTTGTGATTTGGTTAGGCATATTTAAGAGTATTGTAAATGTTATTTTTTAAAATATTTTTTATATAAAATTATATTTCATTTATTTATTAATTATACAACAACTTCAAAATACTCTAAAAATATATATA
>Ga0307518_10000432_pt1 | contig 32070 bp, 35 predicted proteins | sample 25_EM_MG_FD_203889 | JGI IMG/M metagenome (GOLD analysis project Ga0307518, IMG submission 203889) | Populus trichocarpa ectomycorrhiza microbial communities from riparian zone in the Pacific Northwest, United States - 25_EM | ecosystem: Host-associated > Plants > Roots > Unclassified | place... | reverse complement strand
GAACGCAGGGATCAACGGCTCCACCAGCTCCCACAGCTCATCCGGCACAAGACGCAACGACAACCGATCAACCACGACCAAGATCATCGCGCATCAGCCACCGATCACCACGTAAGACACGCTCTTAGTAAGACCTTCCTTCGCTCTCATGAGCTGGCCATTTCCCAGCTGAATAACTTTTTTCGACAGCCCCTTGTGAGCAACTACTTGTTAATGGCTGAGCGCCTCGCGAATGGTCTGTCGGGTGAAGTTAAGAGCGAGGCGCATCTTGAAATAATAAGGAAGATTATAGAATCTGCGCAGTTGGCAGAAGGGCAATCGTTGGATTCTGGAAAGCCTGCTAAGTCTCGCTCTTTGTCTGGGGTTAAAACTTCCAAGCTTTCAAATCGCAGATCTTCCGAAACTGGCAAAGAAGACGGTCAGCAGGTTGCGGCATCCGCATGATTCTTCCGTTATAATTCTCTCAACCCGGGGTATGGTGAGTGTTCTCTCGGGTGCTGCCGAACTTGGCTCTATGGGATCAAGGCGCCGCCGTCGGCGGCGCGCACGTCACCACCCGTACGGCGGGCTCCGCCCAAGCGACACGGACGGCCTGCCGCTCCGCTCCGGCCGCCGGTCGCGGCGAGCCCGCCGACGAGCAGCACCGCGCAGCGCGCCGCCGCAGACGGAGATCCATGGAGCACTCCGGCTCAATCTCCCGGCCCACCCAGCCGACGCGCAGTGGTCACCGGGAGGTCCCTCGCTTCTCAGCGTCTAACACCGGCCCGCCCGCATCAAGGCGGGAAAGCGTGCCTTGACGCGATCGACCTGGCGCTAGAGATGGCGGGGGCGAGGGAAGCGGAGGGAAGAGGCACGGGCAGGTCGGGCGCTGAAATCGCTCGAGGACCAGCGGGCATTGAGCCATACTTCGGGCAGTCCCCTTCGACAGGCGCACGGGGCGCCCGCGGCGAAAGCCGAACCGGCGAGGGTAAGCAGCGATATGGGGGATTTCGCATGCGTGGTGCACGATCGGCACCTGCGAGTCCCTGCCGGACCCGTACTCGGCGCGGCAGTCATGCCAAAGCCCCGGCGTGAGCCAGGCCGTCAGACGTCGGGTAGGGCCAAGATCCACCGAGAACTGTCGAGAGACGTTTCAGCAGCTCAGAGGCCGTTTTCAGGCATGATCGCAAGATGTGTCGAAACCGGCTGAGAGATCACCCAGATCTACGAAGGCGCCAACCAGATCCAGCGCATGGTCATGGCACGCGCCCTGCTCAAGGGCTGAGCTGCAAAGTACGTGAAGGCCCCCTTCACTGCGCTAGACGCAGTGAAGGGGGCCTTCACGTACTTCAGGACCGTGTCAGCCGAATGATCCGTCGCCGCGTTCCGTGAAAGCGGTGCAACCGTCGTGTTCGAAGCGGACCATTCCGTCGAAGAACGAACGCGCGTTGGTACAGGCGCCGTAGTCGTCGCCGAGTCGGCCGTGCAAGGCGACCCAAAAGACACATCCGCCGCATTGCTCGCCCTGCCCGTCGTCGAGGTGGGCTGCATCTCGGTTGAGCCGCTGGCGCCAGCGCGCATGGCAGGCGCGGTTGAACTGCTCGTCGTCGCCCGACCAGGGCTGATTCGTGTCGGGCACGGTGTGAGGTTAGAGGCACCCGTTCGCGCAGGCGATCGGTTTAACCCTCGGTGAGATGCTTCACGGAAGTACGGCGATCATGGACCGCCGGTGTCACTCTCGAAGGATGTTCTGGTTCGCTCCGGTGTCGTGGACACCGCACGACGAGGCCGAGCTGATCGCCGGCTGGCGGTTGTGGCTCGAACTCGGGGATCGCACGTGGCCGTCGGCCGCGTGGGACGGGACGGCGGCCGACGTCGTCAGGCCGCTGCGGGAGCTGGTCGCGGCCTGCGACGAGATCGAGACGGGGTATCGCGGCGCCGTCGACGAGCCGTCCGAGGCGTTCATCCGGATCATCCAGTTCCTCGTGTGGACCGTCAGCACGGTCATCGAGCTGTGGGCCGACGACGAGGTCCCGCTCGACGCCGAGCGGATAGCGTTGCTGCACGCGGATCTGGCCGGGTTCGCCGAGCAGGCCGAGCGGGTGCTCGAGTTGCTGGCCGTCAGCGGCGGCTGGACGGGTCTGGCCGCGGAGCATCGGCGGACGGGTCGCTGAGCGATTCCGGGCTCTCGACCCAGGCGAACCTCGATCCCGCGTGGTGCTCGTGCAACGCGCGGTCCAGCGACAGCAGCGTCACCGGATTGCCGAACGGGTTCTCGCCGGGCGCGATTTCGTAGCCGAGCCGGATGACGGACTTTTCTTCCTCGTCGGATTCGACTTCGTGACGGGTGACACCGTCTTCGATCGACCACGTTCCCCCGAGAGCGCGATGGAACTTCAAGACCAGCTCGCCAGGCGTCGACCAAATGAATCGGGACACCGCGAATTCGGTGCTCCAGCTCGACCAATAGAGCCACCCCGAGCCGTCATCGAGGAACGCCAGGTCGACGGACTCGACGCTGCCCGGATGCACGATCTCATCCGACCAGAGGCCGGCCAGCCGTTCGTCCGTCACGAAGGGGATTCTGCCGTACGGGAGTTCCTGTCGGGTACCTGTCGATCACGCTCCGGAGGTGCCGTCGGAGGCGCTCGGTGCCCTACCGTGATCCGGGTAAGTTGAATATTCACCGACCAGAAAGCTGATACCCGATGTTCGCTCGTTTCAAGGATGTCGCCCTCCTGCTGGGCCGGATCGGTGTCGGTGTGGTCTTCCTCGCACACGGCCTGCAGAAGTGGGAAAACGGGATCGACGGCACCGCGAAGTTCTTCGAGCAGACCGGAATTCCGCTCCCGACGCTCGCGGCGATCTTCGCGATCGCGGTCGAGATCGTGGGAGCCATCTTGTTCATCGTCGGTTTCTTGACGCCGCTGGTGGGCCTCGGCTTCGTCGTGGTCTCCGTCGGCGCTCTGCTCTCGGTGCACCTCGACAACGGCCTCACCGGTCAGGGCGGTTACGAACTCGTCCTCGTCCTGGCGGTCGCCGGGCTCGCGCTCGGTTTCAACCCCGGCAAACTGTCGCTCGACCACGCGCTCTTCGGACGCAAGCGTGAGGCGAAGCAGCTCCAGGACGCCTGACCCCGGATGTCATGAAAGGGTCGTTCCTGACGAAATATGTCAGGAACGACCCTTTCATGACACTTCAGGAGGGGAGATCCGCGGTGGTCCGCTCGGCTTCGCGCCGGGAAGCGAGTTTGGCCGGATCCGCATCGGTGACCTGGACCAGATGGGCACCGGCCGCCAGCGGCGTCAGGAAGCCCGCCAGGATCCCTTCCGCGCCAGTCCATTCCACAGTGGACAGAACGCGATCGTCGGCGGACAGTCCCAGCCCGGAAGCGCGAGAGCGCGCCTCGGCGAGCACTTCGTCCACAGTGGACGAACCCAGCGCCGGAGTGTCGCCGGGAATGGGGAACAGCGGGCTGAACTGGTCGCCCGAAAGCCGGGCTTCGGTCAGGTAGTCCATCGCTCCGTCGGGTACGGAGCCGGCGGGCAGCCCGAGACCCATGGGGTGCAGCGAGACGACGGCGGTCGCGGCCGCGTCGGAAGCGCCACCCGGCGCGACGAACGCCACCCGGGCACCCGCGGTCTCCGTCACCACCCTGGCGCCGCACCACCACGCGCCCAGCAGCACACCGGCGGTCTGCCAATGCGACGGCAGCACCACGGCGACCTCGTCGCCCGGTTCGACGTCGAACTCGTCGACCAGCCAGTTCGCCGTCTTGGCGGCCCAGTTCACCGTGGTCGCCACGGACAGTTCGACCCGGCTGCCCTGCTTGTCGTCGTAGTGCGTGATCAGCGGTTTCGCGGGCGACCCGAGCACGGGCCGCAGCAGCAGTTCGGTGAGGCTCACGCCCCCAACGCTAGTTCACGCAGGGAACGCTCGACGCGGCGAGCAGCGGAGCCGCCCCAGGCGCCCCGCCGCCACCGCCCCGGCCCACCAGACCGGACACGAACGACCGCACGGCGGCGGGGTCGATTTCGACGATGCTCTGACCGTCCGCGCTGCGGCCGTTGATGTTCACCACCGGGATCGTCGTGAACGTCAGGTCGCCCGACGCGATCCCCTTCGCCTGCTGCGCGAACTCCAGCAGGTCCAGCCCTTCGTCGAGGACGATCGACCGGCGCACGACGTCCATCAGGCCCGCCATCGTCGACGGGCTGGTCAGCGTCCCCGCCGAGAGCACCTGGTTCAGCGCCGACGACAGGAACGTCTGCTGCCGCACGATGCGGTCGAGGTCGCCACGCGGCAGGTTCTTGCGCTGCCGGACGAACGAAAGCGCCTCACCGCCCGACACGGTCTGTTCGCCGCGCCGGAAGTTCGCGCCGGAGTCCTTGTCCTCGGTCGAGTGGTTCAGGCAGACCTTGACGCCGCCCAGCGCCTCGGTCAGCAGATAGAACCCGAGCAGGTTGACCTCGGCGTAGTGGTCGATGCGGATCTTCGTCAGGTCCTGAACGGTCTGGACCAGTGCCTTGCGGCCTTCCTGATCGGAATCGCGTTCGAGTTTCGCCTGATCGGATTCACCGCGATGCGCGTTGGCGTAGTTGGCCTTCGCGACGCCGTAAGCCGAATTGATCTTGTTCGGGCCGCGGCCGGGGATGTCGGTCCAGGTGTCACGCGGGATCGAGACACCGGACGGTTTCCCGCCGTTCTTCGGGATCCGCAGGATGATGATGGTGTCGGTGTTGACGCCCGGCTTCTCCTCGGTGCGCAGTTCCTTGAGCACCCGCAGCGGCAGCGGATTGCCCTGCGCGTCGGTGCGCGCGTCGCTGCCGACCAGGAGGATGTCGGTCGCGCCGTCGTCGGCGGGCGGGGCGGCGGGATCGTCGGGCTTGCTCAGCGCGTTCGTCGTGGGGACGTTGTTCTGCAGCTGGTCCTTGGTGACGTACGCGTAGCCCGTCGTGCCGAGGGCGAGCAGGGACACGAGGCCGACCGCGATCCGGCGGGTGATCCGGCCGGCGCGGCGCAGCGGGCGTTCGGGCACGGTGAGCATGCCCGAGACCGCTTCGTCCTCGGCCGGGGCCGACGGCTGGGGGAGCGGCCGATCCCGCGGGTGCGGCGTCGGGACGAACCGAGGCTCTTCATCACTCTCGGTGTCCGATTTGGTGTCCTCTTCGGACTTCGGCTCCTCGTCGTCCAACTGCTCAGAACGTGCGTTGACGCTCTTTTCCTCGTCGCTCATCCCTGATCACCTCCCCTGGCGCTGTCGCTGGTCCGATCGTAGGAGAAGGCTAGGCCACCGTGAGGTCGGCCACGCTGAGTACCCGGGATTAATTGACGCAGGGCACATTGCCCGCGACGATCGGCGTCGTGCTGGGCGCCGCCGGGGCGCTGGAGGACGGCTGAGCGGGCTTCGAGGGGGTCGAGGTCTTCGACGGGGCCGTGGTCGCGTTCGCGCCCTTGAAGTCCTTGCCGAGCAGCACCCGCACCTTGCCGGGGGCGACGTCACGATCCGCCTCGGCCTGCACCGCGGTGCCGAAGACCTGCTTGATCAGGGTCAGCGCGTCGTCGTCGCCCGGCGCGTACCGGATGACCGTCGAATTGCGGGTGCTCAGCTTGGTGTCGGCCGCGAGTTTGAAACCCTTGCCCTGCAAGAGGTTCCGGGTCTCGGTGGCCACCGTGGGCGAGCCGGATCCGTCGAAGAGTTCGACGGTCACCGCCTCCGCGCCCGGCAGGGTGGCCGGGGTCTCGGCCGGTGCCGTCTCGCCGTCGGCGGTCAGGCGGGTGACCTCGGCCTGCACCTGCGCCGGGTCCACCCGGAGCACGGCGGCGCCGCCGATGGTCGCGTCGCCTTGCGTCGGGATGGTGTGGAACTCGACGTTTCCGCTGGTCAGACCGCGCATCTGGGCGGCGAACTCGGGCAGGTCCCAGCCCGCCGACAGCACGACCGACTTCTTCACCGCGTCGATCAGGTCGGAGATCTTCGCCGGGTTCATCAGGACGTCGGAGGAGAGCACCTTGTTCGCCAGCCCCGACAGGAAGGCCTGCTGCCGCGCGATCCGGTCGAGGTCGCCGTTCTGCAGGTCGTAGCGCTGCCGGACGAACGCGAGCGCCTGCACGCCCTCGACGGTCGACTTGCCCGCGGGCAGGTCCACGCCGGACTTCTTCTCCTTGACCGCGTTGTTGAGGCAGACCTCGACGCCGCCGATCGCCTTGGTGATCTCGTAGAAGCTCGACAGGTTCACCTCGGCGTACCGGTCGATCATCTTCGGCTTGCCGATGAATTTCTCCAGCGTCGCGATCAGGTTTTTGCGGCCGGCGTCCTTGGCCTTGGCGTCGACGTCCTTGAGATCGGAGTTGCCCTGCTGCTGCAGCGTCTTCGACGTGTCGTTGTAGGCGTACACGTACGCGCTGTTGAGCTTGTGCTTGCCGAAGCCGCCGGTGATCTCGACCCACGAGTCGCGGGGGAAGGAGATCGCGACCGCCTTCTTACCGTTCTGGGGGATGTGCACCAGGATCATCGTGTCGGTCTGGCGCTCGCCGTCCGAAACACCGGCGTGCAGCATGTCGAGGACCTCGCGCGGCAGCGGGTTGCCCTGCGCGTCGGTGCGGCTGTCCTGGCCGACGAGCAGGATGTCGATCGCGCCGTCCAGCGGTTTCGCCGGCGGGTGGCCGTCGTCCTCGAAGATGTTCGTGGTCGCGAAGCCCTTCGACGGGTCACCGATGAACTGCCAGCCCCACCAGGTCAGCGCCAGGATCGTGATCGAGACCAGGCTGAACACGACCTTCACGCCGCGGCGGGCGAACACCACGACGCCGCCGCCACGGCGCGCCGGAATGGGTGGCCCGGGCCACTCGGTCACGTGCGGTCCTCCACGAATCTCCCCAGGGCACACACGCGTGCCTCGCTCATAACTCTACTGATCCTCGTGTTAGACGTCCGTAGGCTGGTGAAAGGTTGCCCCGGTCGTGACACACTCGGCCGGTCGGTGAAGTCGTCGAGGGAGGATCGCGGGATGCGAGTGCTGGTCACCGGGGGTGCCGGGTTCATCGGTTCGCATTACGTCCGGCAGGTGCTGACGGGTGCGTACCCGAGCTTGGCCGACGCCGAGCTGATCGTGCTCGACAAGCTGACCTACGCGGGCAACGAGGCAAACCTGGAGCCGGTGCGCAAGAACCCGCGCTACCGGTTCGAAAAGGGCGACATCTGTGACGCCGCCCTGGTCAACGAGCTCATGCGGGGCGTCGACCTGGTCGTGCACTTCGCCGCCGAGTCCCATGTGGACCGTTCGATCGCCGGTGCGGCGGACTTCGTGCTGACCAACGTGCTGGGCACGCAGACCCTGTTGCAGGCCGCGCTCGAAGCCGAGGTCGGGAAGTTCGTCCACGTGTCCACCGACGAGGTCTACGGCTCGATCGAGGAGGGTTCCTGGGCCGAAGATCACGCTCTGGAGCCGAATTCGCCGTACTCGGCGTCGAAGGCGTCCTCGGATCTGTTGGCGCGTTCCTTCTTCCGCACACACGGACTGCCCGTCTGTGTCACGAGGTGCTCGAACAACTACGGTCCGTACCAATTCCCGGAGAAGGTCATCCCGCTCTTCGTGACCAATCTGCTCGACGGCAAGAAGGTCCCGCTCTACGGCGACGGGCTCAACGTGCGTGACTGGCTGCACGTGGACGATCACTGTCACGGCATCCAGCTCGTCGCCGACGGCGGCAGGCCGGGCGAGGTCTACAACATCGGCGGTGGCACGGAACTGACCAACCGCGAGCTGACCGAGCGGCTGCTGACCGCCGTCGGCGCGGACTGGGAGAGCGTCGAGCCGGTCGAGGACCGCAAGGGACACGACCGCCGGTACTCGGTCGACATCACCAAGATCTCGGAAGAGCTCGGTTACGCGCCTCGTCAGTCCTTTGAGGACGGTCTGGCCGACACGGTCGCCTGGTACAGCGGAAACCGGGCGTGGTGGGAGCCGCTGAAGAACCGTGCGGGGGCGTGAACAGTGCTGAGCATTCTCGTACCGGGCGGCTCCGGCCAGCTGGGGCAGGACCTCGCGGCGCTGGCAGTGGACTCCATCGAGGCCACGACCCCGTCGTCTTCGGAGCTCAACGTGCGCGACACCGGCCAGGTCGTCGCCGCGGTGACCGAACTGGCCGACCGGGCGCGGGCGACGGGGACGTCGCCGGTGGTGATCAACGCGGCGGCCTACACCGCGGTGGACGCGGCGGAAACCGACGAGGAGCGGGCGTTCGCGGTGAACGCCGACGGCCCCCGGGTGCTCGCCGCGGCGTGCTCGTCGCGCGGGGTGCCGCTCATCCACGTGTCCACGGACTACGTGTTCGCCGGTGACGCGACCTCGCCATACGAGCCCGGCGACCTGCTGGGCCCGCTGAACGCCTACGGCCGGACGAAGGCGGCCGGCGAGGACGCGCTTCTCGGGTCCGGAGCCCGGTCCTGGATCGTGCGGACGTCCTGGGTGTACGGCAAGACCGGGTCGAACTTTGTGAAGACCATGGCACGCCTGGAAAAGGAGCGCGAGGAACTGTCCGTTGTGGACGATCAGACCGGCGCGCCGACCTGGTCGCGCGATCTCGCCGCCGGCCTGCTGGAGCTGGCAGGCCGGATCGTCGCTGGTGAAGGGCCTTCGCAGCGGGTGCTGCATTGCACGGGTGGCGGGTCGACGACGTGGTTCGGGTTCGCGAAGGCGATCTTCGCGGAACTCGGCGCGGATCCGGCTCGGGTGAAGCCGTGTACGACGGCGGAATTCCCGCGTCCGGCGGCGCGTCCGGCGTATGGGGTGCTGTCGAACGCTTCCTGGCGCGAGGCGGCTCTCACGCCGCTTCGGGACTGGTCCGATGCCCTGAAGGCCTACTTCGCTTCCTGACCCTCCCGCATTTCGTCCTCTGAATGCGGTCCTTGCACACGCAAGTACAGCATTCAGAGGACGAAACGCGGGAGGTCAGTGCTTCGTGCTCGCCTGGCGGTACGCGGCGACGGTGAGTTCGGCGCAAGCGCGCCAGGTGAAGTTCGCGACGTGGGCGCGGCGCGCGGCCGAGGTGGCGACGGCGTGCGGGTCGCTGACGGCGATCCGCAGCGCCTCCACGAGCCCGTCGACGTCCTCGTAGGGCACCAGGCTCGCGCAGTTCCCCGCGACCTCGCGCAGCGCCGGGATGTCCGTGCACACCACGGGAACGTCCGACGCCAGCGCCTCCAGCACCGGGAGCCCGAAGCCCTCGTCGCGCGACGGCAGCACCAGCGCGCTCGCCCCGGCGACGACGCGCCGGAGGTTCACGTCCGACAGGTAGCCGACGTGCCGCGACCGTGAGCCCACCGAGAACGAACCGGGGCCGACGAACACCAGATCCGGCAGATCCGGCGCCGCCTCGTGGGCCCGCTGGAGCCAGTGCAGGCCCTTGCGGGGCCCGGGGGCGCCCGCGAAGAGCAGGTACTTGTCCGGGAGGCCGAGTTCCTTGCGGCGCTCCGGATCCGGCGGGCGCGCGGTGAACCACGCCGGGTTCACGCCGAGCGGGGTGACGATGATCTTGCCGCGGTCCACGTCGAGCCGTTCGGCGACCTGATCGGCGACGGCGTTGGTGGGCGTGCAGATCGCGTCGGCGAGCTTGGCGCCGCGCCGGACCAGCCGCGGCAGCTCGTGATCGCTCGGCGCGAGCTCCTCGGGAGCGTCCAAAAAGGCCAGATCGTGGATGGTCACCACGCCCGCCGCGCGGAACCGGCCGGGCAGTACGAAGTTGGTGCCGTGCACGACGTCCGTCGGCCCGGCGAACAGCTCCACCGGCGGCAGCTGCGAACGCAGCCACGCCTTCCGCAGCAGCCGCGCCGCCACCGGCATGCCGCGGGCCCGGACGCCGTGCGGGAGCACGTGCCGCAGCCGTCGCCAGCCGCGCAACGTGAACGCGACCGCGCGAGTGTCCACTTCGGACATCGAGGCGAGCTCTTCGGACAGGGCGACGGTGTACCGGCCGATACCCGTCCTGGCACCGAGAAGCGGGGTCCCGTCGAGCAGGACGCGCAAGGGGCGGTCAGCCACGGCCGAGCCTCTGCCTGGCGACCTTGACCACGCGGCCGCCGACGCGCCGCGCAAGCTCCTTCGGTCCGCCGTCGGCGAGATACTCGCGGATCAGGTCGACGTCGCGGCGCAGCATTTCCTTGCCCCGCACCGGTGCGGTGACCACGAGATCCTCCGAACCGGGCAGCCGGTCGGCGGCGGGCCGCGGATTCCGGCAGAACTCCACCAACGGCTTCAGCGCCTCGGGCCAGGCGTAGCGCTGGGCGACGGCGGCCATCCGCTCGACGCAGCCGGCGGCGAACTCCTCGTCGTACAACGCCTTTTCCAGCGCGTCGGCCAGCGCGTCCACGTCCTCGGCGGGGACGACGACGCCGAGCTTCTCCTCGCGGACCAGGTCGGCGAACGAGTCGCCGTCGGTGGTGACGATCGGCAGCCCGGCCCACAGGTAGTCCAGCACCCGCGTGCGGAACGCGAACGTCGTCTCGACATGCTCGTAATGCGTGGTGACACCGCAGTTCGCGTCGAGCAGCCAGTTCTGGCGCTCCTCGTACGGCACCCACTGCTGGTTGAAGAACACGTGTTTGCCGGTGAGCCCGAGCGTGTCCGAGAGCAGCATCGTGCGCGCGCCGATGTCCATCTCGGTGACCTCGGGGTTGGGATGCTTCATCCCGAGGAACACCAGGCGGACGTCGCCGCGGCGCTGCCGCAGCAGTTCGATCGCCCGGACCAGGGTCAGCGGGTCGAACCAGCTGTAGACCCCGCCCGCCCACAGCACGACGTGATCGGTCTCGCCGATGCCGTCTAAAGTGGACCGGAGGCCGGGGCCGGTGCGGACCGGTGCCTGCGGGGACAAGCCGAACGGGACGATCGACAGCAGCGACTGGGTGGTCGGGTCGGCGTCGTACAGCCGCGGCGAGAGCCTGCCCATCGCGGCGAGGTGGCCCAGCCAGAAGTGGCGCTGACGCTCCGACGCGCACAGGAAGAAGTCCCCGCGCTCCAGCTGCGCGTCGAGGACCTTGGTGACCCCGATGAGGTCCAGTGCCCGTTTGTCGTCGGGCACGCCCTTGCCCTGTTCGAGCAGCTCCAGGTGCATCGGGTCGTACAGGTCCGCGACGACGATCTTGTGCGCGTACTGCGTTTTGAGCGACGGCGCGAGCTCCAGTACGTGACCCTGCAGGATGATGATGTCGGCCCACGCGATCGGTGTCTCCAGATCGCGCCTGGTCGCCGCGCTGACCCGGAACGCCGCGGGCGGCGGGTCGGCGAGGGGGTTGATCGTCACCAGGTGGACGTCGTGCTCGGTGGCCAGCGTGGCGGCCATGTTCCAGGCGCGGATCGCCGGGCCCGCCATCCGTTCGGTGATCGCGTCGCCGGTGATCACCAGTACCTTGCGGCGCTGCCCGAAGAGCGCGTCGATGCCGAACGTCTCGACCAGGACGTCGTGCGCGGCGAGATAGCGCGGCAGCGGATACGCGGGCTCCAAGGCCTTGCGCAGCAAGGGAAGCAGATCGGCGTCGGTCCGGACGCGGGCGGCCTGTTCGGCGGCGCGGGACTGGGCGAGCGACGGCAGCAGTTCGACGAACTGGTCGATCGCCAGTACCCCGGCCAACGTCGTCCTCGGCACCTCGACCGGGCCGGTTTCGGCGGGGCCGGCACCCTGGGCGAGATCGAACTGGGTGGCGTCGAGGTCCCCGCGCGCCGTCGCCCGGCGGACGGCCAGCGCCAGCGCGGCGGGAAGCGCGCGCGAGAGCGTTTCGTCGGAGAGGTTCTTGTACAGCGCCGCCAAGGCGTTGCGCTCCAGCAAGAACGTCTCGCGCCCGGAGTCCGGAGCGTCCACTGTGGTCATCGTGGCGTGGTGCTTGTGATACGTCAGCGACTCCGGCACGTAGCGCACGCGCCAGCCGCGCAGGTTCAGCCGCCAGCCGAGGTCGACGTCCTCGTAGAACATGAAGAACCGCTCGTCGAAGCCGCCGAGCTCGGCGAACACCCCGGCCCGGACGAACATCGCCGAACCGGTCGCGAACAGGACGTCCTTGGCGATCTCGTGTTCGGCGGCGGGGACGTCGGCCAGCGGGCTGCCGGCGTGGCGCTTGTAGCCCATGCCGAACCAGGTGAGGCCCGCGTCGACGAAGTCGGTGCCGGTGCCGTCCCAGTCGAGGACCTTGCTGGCCACCGCGGCGACCGTCGGCTGCGCGCGCAGCTCGGCGACCGCCGCGCCGACCCAGCCGGGGGCCGGGCGGGCGTCGTTGTTGAGGAAGGCGAGGACGGTGCCGGTGGCGTGCTTCGCGCCGAGGTTGCAGCCGCCCGCGAAACCGGAGTTCACCGGGGATTCGACGAGCTTGACACCCGGTGCGGCGGCCTTGATCTCGGCGACGTCGGTGCCGCCGGAGGCGTTGTCGACGCAGATGACCTCGAGGTTCGGGTAATCGTGTTCAGCGAGTGCGCGCAGGCAAGTGACGGTGTCGGCGGCCCCCCGGTAGTTCACGACGATCACCGAGACGACCGGTTGCGTTTCCCCCTGCGCCAAAGCCGTACTCCCTGCTCTCGATTGGGGCAGCGTCAATGAAGAGCCCGCGACCGCTTCGCGTCGCCAGGGCGCTCGTTCGCCTGCCCACCACCACTGGTGATGGGGCGCCCTGCCACCGCGAAGCGGGGCCTTCGGCCGGGGCGGGCTCCTGCGAGGGCCCTTCTCGGACTCAACCTTCATCTCCGTCTTCTGTCAGAGCTTAAAGCCCGGCCCATGCGTCCCAGACCGCGCCTCGGCCCAGCGTCGCCCGTCGCCCGACCGCCCGCCGCTCGACCAGCGTGCGCGGCAGGCGGGCGGCGACGGCGCCCAGGACGCGGCATCGGAGGCTCGGACGGAAGTTCGGTGCCGCCGGTTTCCCCCGAAAGGGCAGTACCGCGGTCAGGACCGCGAACTTCACCAGCTGGCGGATCGCCACCGCGCGCGGAGCGCACCGCAGGAGGGTGAGGAGGCGGTTGCGTTCATTCCACAGGTGGAACTGGACCGAACCCAGGTGCGTGCTGGCGCCATGCTGATGGGTGACGTCGGCTTCGGCGCCGACGACGTCCCAGCCCGCCAGCCGCAGCCGCCACGCGGTGTCGGTGTCCTCGTAGTAGCAGAAATAGGAGGCGGGGACGCCGCCGACGGAACGGAGCGCCTCGACGTCGAGCACGGCCGCGCCCCCGCAGAAGCCGAAGATCTCTTCGGCGGGTTCCGGCAGGTCGGCGCCGTGGCCGTCGGCGGTCAGGCGGACGCCGGTGGACTGGACGGTCCCGTCGGCGAGCGTCAGCCGGGCGCTCACGGCGGCGGCGAGCGGTGCCTTCGCGAGCGTGTCTTCGCAGGTCGCGAGCCAGTCCGAAGCCGGAGCCGCGTCGTCGTTCAGCCAGGCCATCAGCGGAGTGTCCACTTTGTCCAGTGCGGCGGCCATGGCGCCCGCGTAGCCGGTGTTGCGCCGAAGCCGGAGCACTTCGGGCTTCGACGGATGGGCGGCGAGCAGGGCGGCGGTTCCGTCGTCGGAGGCGTTGTCGACGACCAGGGTCCGATGCGCGCGGGACTGCGCGGCGAGGGCGTCGAGGCAGGCGGTGATGTGCGCGGCGCCGCGCCAGGTGACCACGACGACGGTGGTGCTGGTCATGGTGGAGAGAATAGAGACCATGCCCGAACTGGTCGTGCTCGCCGAGCAGCTGCTGGCGCCGGTGCCCGGCGGAACCGGCCGCTACACCGGTGAGCTGCTGCGCGCCCTCGCCGAGACGGCGCCGCCGGGCTGGACGGTGTCGAGCGTCGTCGCGCGGCACGCCGACGTCGAGGCCGCGGTCGTCGAGGGGGTCGAGGGGCCGCGCGTGCTGCCGATCCCGCCCCGGGGGCTGATCGCCGCTTGGCAGCTGGGCCTGCCGTGGTGGCCGGGCGGCGACGCCGTCCACGCGCCGACACCGCTCGCGCCCGCCCGGGTGCCGAAGGGGCGGACGCTGTCGGTCGCGGTGCACGACACCGTGCCGTGGACGCATCCCGAGACGCTGACCCCGCGCGGCGTCGCGTGGCACAAGGCGGTGATCGCGCGGGCCGCGTCGCGGGCGACGGCGCTGACCGTGCCCACGCGAGCGATCGCGGACGAGCTCGCCTGCCTGGTGCCGGTCTCGGTGCCGGTGCGCGTGATCCCGCACGGGGTGCGGCCGCCCGACGCGTTCGCCGAGGTCGCGCTGCCGGAGCGGTACGTGCTCGCGATCGGGACGATCGAACCGCGCAAGGGCATCGACGTGCTGATCGACGCCGCCGGCCGGATCGGGGTGCCGCTGGTGCTGGCCGGTCAGCCGGGCTGGGGCGGCATCGACCCGTCGGCGCTGGCGCGCGAGCACGGCGCCGACGTCCGGCTGCTGGGGAAGGTGAGCGACGCGGAGCTGGCGTTCACGTTGCGGGGCGCGTCGGTGCTGGCGATGCCGAGCCGGGCGGAGGGGTTCGGGCTGCCGCTGATCGAGGCGATGGCGGCCGGCGTGCCGGTGGTGCATTCGGACGCTCCCGCCCTGGTCGAGGTGGCCGGGGGAGCGGGCGTCACCGTCCCCGTCGGCGACGCGCAAACGCTTGCGGATGCCCTTCGCGACGTCCTCGACCAGCCGGAGCGCGCGGCATCCCTGCGTGACCGTGGTCTCAGCCGTTCGAGTGAGTTCACCTGGCAGCGAGCCGCTTCCGCCGTTTGGAGCCTCCACCTGCGCTAGGAGTTTGTCGGTTCCTCACCGCGGGCCTGGTGCATCGCCGTACCCTCCTAGGGTGACCGATGACCCTCGCGTGCTTATCGACGCGACCGCCGTCCCCGCGGACCGGGGTGGCGTCGGTCGTTACGTGGATTCGCTGGTCGCGGCGCTGGACGAGGACGGCGCGCGGATCACCGTCGTCTGCCAGCCGCGGGACGCGGTGCTGTACGACCGGCTCGCGCCCGGCGCGCGGATCGTGCCCACCTCACCGTCGACGTCGACCAGGACGGCCAGGCTGACCTGGGAGCAGGCGACCCTGCCCCGGCTGGTCCGGCGGCTCGCCGCCGACGTCGTCCACTCACCGCACTACACGATGCCGCTGGCCAGCCCGGCCGCTTCGGTGGTGACGCTGCACGACGCGACCTTCTTCACCGACGCGGTCCTGCACTCTTCGGTGAAGGCGCGCTTCTTCCGGGCCTGGACCGCGACGGCGCTTCGCCGCGCGACGCTGTGCGTCGTACCGAGCATCGCGACGGCGGCCGAGCTGGAGCGCGTCGGCCAGGTGCGCATTGTGCGCTCTTCGGAACTGGAGATCATCCACCACGGCGTCGAACCGGACCGGTTCCATCCGCCCTCGCCCGCGGAGATCGAGGCCGCGCGCAAGGCCGTCGGACTCGGGAAGACGCCGTACGTCGCTTTCCTCGGCGCGCTGGAACCGCGCAAGAACGTGCCCGCGCTGATCCGCGGCTTCGCCCACGCCGTGATCGGCAGGCCGAACCCGCCCGCGCTGGTGCTGGCCGGGCAGCCGGGCTGGGATTCGCAGGTCGAACGCGCGCTGGACGCCGTGCCGCACCGGCTTCGGGTGATCCGGGCCGGATACCTGCCGTTCGACACGCTCGCCGGTTTCCTCGGCGGCTCCGAACTGGTCGCCTATCCGAGCCTCGGCGAGGGCTTCGGGCTGCCGGTGCTGGAGGCGATGGCGTGCGGCGCGAGCGTGCTCACGACGCGACGGCTTTCGCTGCCTGAGGTCGGCGGGGACGCGGTCGCCTACTGCGGTGTCGGCGCCGGAGACGTCGCCGCGGCGATTTCGGAGCTGCTCGACGCCCCGGCCCGGCGGGCCGAGCTGGCCGAAGCCGCGCTTCGGCGGGCGAAGGAGTTCTCGTGGGCGACGACCGCGGAGCGGCACCGTGAGGCTTACGCGAAGGCTTGGCACCGGCATGCGCAGCGGCGGGCGAGCTGAACTTCTCTCCGGTCGGGGAGCCGTTCGCGGCTTGTGGGGTATGCTTGAGGTGCGAGGCCCCGGTGGGGCCGAGTATGAAAGCCCGTGACGCGTCCGGACGGTCGTCTCGCGGGCTTTTCGCTGTTCAAGGCTCGATGATCGTAGCGATGAGCCTGCTCGCTTTTCGGCGCCAGTGACCGCCCGCGCCGAAGCACCAACCCACCGCGTCGGAAATCCACAGCAGCGGTTCGGCGGTCGAGTTCAGATGCTCGTAGGTGAGTTCGGTCTTGGAAGGCCGGTAGCCGAGTGCTCGTTGCAATGTCCTGCGATCGTGGACATCGCGATGGTCGCGCGAGTCGAGAACCAACCTGTGCGCGTTCTTGGCAAGCAGATCGGCGACAGCGCGATCAAGGCATTTCTGTCTGGTCTCTTCCTCTGTTTTCCGGGTGCACGTACCCAGGTAGAGGATTGTCGTGACTTCCAAGGCGGCTATGCGATCGATCAGTTGCCTGCGGCGGGGTTCCTTCTCCTTTTTGAAATGCAGTTCCCGGGCGCCGGGGAGAAGCAGTGCGGACAGCTCTCGCCGCGAGGGCGCGAGCTGTGCCGGGGGAACCAGCGTCATGCACAGGAGGTACCGCTGATCTCGCACCGATTCGTCGATAAAGGCGTGCACGGGCATCGGTCCATTCTGCCCGGTGTTGATCGCGGAAAGCATCCGGGTGTGCACGCTCCGTTGCGGCCGTGCAAGCAGGGTGGCCGAGGTGGGTGGGGCCTGAGTCGCGTTCGGTGACGGGTGGACAATGGCCGCGTGACTGAGCACCCCAGCTACGGCGACGGGATCGCCGTCGTGACCGTGACGTACTTCCCCGGCGAGACCCTCGAGAAGTTCCTCGACACCCTCGAGAAGGCGACGGACCGGGAAGTCCAGGTCGTCGTCGCCGACAACGACTCCACGGACGACGCGCTGGACAAGGCCGCCCGCCGGGACAACGTCAAGCTGCTCAGGATCGGCGAGAACGTCGGTTACGGCACGGCAGCCAACCGGGGTGTCGCGGAGCTCGACGACAGTTACGGCTGGGTCGCCGTGGTGAACCCGGACGTCGAATGGGAACCCGGTTCGCTCGACGCGCTGCTGGAGGTGGCCCAGCGCTGGCCGCGCGGCGGGGCTTTCGGTCCGCTCATCCACGATCTCGACGGGACCGTCTACCCGTCGGCCCGGCTGCTGCCGTCGTTCGGCCGCGGGATCGGGCACGCGGCGTTCGGCAAGATCTGGCCGGGCAATCCGTGGACGCGGCAGTACCGGCAGGAGACCGGCACCCCGGTCGAGCGCACGGCGGGCTGGCTTTCCGGGTCCTGTCAGCTGTTCCGTCGCGAGGCCTTCGACTCGGTCGACGGGTTCGACACGCGCTACTTCATGTACTTCGAGGACGTCGACCTCGGCGACAGGCTGTCCCGCGCCGGCTGGCTGAACGTGTACGCGCCTTCGGCCAGCGTCATGCACATCGGCGGGCATTCGACTTCGCAGGCTTCGGCGAAGATGCTGCGCGCGCACCACGACAGTGCGTACCGCTACCTCGCGGACCGTCACCGCGGTCTCCTGTGGAAGCCGGTCCTGCTCGCGGTGAAGGCCGGTCTCGCGCTGCGCCTCAAGCTCGAAACGCGCCAGAAGTAGCCGTTCCGGCCACCGGAATTCACGCGACCGGGTCCTTCATCGTCGTTACCGTCGGTGCATGGACTTCGCCGCACTGGACACCTGGCTGACGGAACGCGCCGGGGAGGACCGCTTCTCCGGAGTCGTGCTGATCCGGCGCGGCGACGAGACGCTGTTCGAACGCGGCTACGGCCTGGCCAGCCGCCGCTGGTCGGTGCCGAACGCGCCGGACATCCGGTACGACACCGCGTCGATCACCAAGGTCATCACCGCGATCGCCGCACTGCGGCTGGCCGGCGAGGGCAGGTTGGACCTCGACCGCCCGATCGGCGAGATCATCGACCTCGCCGGCACGGTGATCGCGGCCGGGGCGACGACGCGGCAGCTGCTCACGCACACGTCCGGGATCGCCGACGACGCCGACGAGGAAGCGGGCGAGAGTTACGAGGCGCTGTGGGTCGACAAACCGGTGTACTCGGTCGTCGAGACGCGTGACCATCTGCCCAATTTCGCTTACCGGGTACCGAATTTCGCGCCGGGGGAGGGCTGCCGGTACTGCAATTCGGGGTATGTCCTCGCAGGGCTGGTGATCGAGGAGATCACCGGAAGGCCGTATCGCGACCACGTCCGGGAGACCGTGCTCGACCGCGCGGGGATGACCGATTCGGGGTTCTTCGACCGGCGTGATCCGCAGCCGCGGGTCGCCGAAGGCTGGGACCCGATCCTCGACGGCGAGCGGATCACCGGCTGGAAGCAGAACATCTTCAGTTACCCGCCGATCGGTTCACCCGACGGAGGGGCGTACTGCACCGTCGGCGACCTGGTGCGGCTTCTGCGGGCGATCCGCGAAGAACGGCTCTTGAGCCCTGAACGCACGAAGGAGTTCCTCACGCCGCAGGTGCTCCACAGCAGCGGCGTCTGGTACGGCTTCGGTCTCGAATTCGTGCTGGCCGCGGACGGTTCGGTGCGGCACTACTACAAGGACGGCGGGAACGCCGGCGTCTGCTCGCTCATGCGGCACTATCCGGCCGAAGGTCTGGACGTCGCGATGCTGTCCAACGCCACCTACGGCGGGGGTGCGGCGATCAAGGAGATCGATCGGGTGATCCAAGCTTCCTGAGCGCCGCGGCCCGTAACGCCATGAAAGGTCCTTTCCTTGCGAAATTCGCAAGGAAAGGACCTTTCATGGCACGTGAAGGGGCTAGATGCCGTCCAGACGGCGCGAGAGGTTCGAACGCCCCGAAGGGTTCTGCTTCACCGTCGGCACCAAGCCGCCGACCTCGTTCTCGACGGTCTCCGGCTCCGGCTGCTCGATCAGCGGGCTCTGCACCGGCGCGGCGGGCGGCCGCCGGGTGAGCGGGGTCGTCGCCTGCGGCAGCGGCCTGGTCGGCTGCTGGCCGCCGGGGCGCCGGGGATACGGCTGCGGCTGAGTCGAGCCTTCGCCCCGCACCGCCGGCAGGTCCAGCCGCGTCGTCGGTTCGGGTCCCGCGAGCGGGTGGTCGTTCTCGGCGATCAGCGAAGCCGGTAGCTGAGTCGTGGTGTCCGGGTCCGACGAACGGTCGATCTCGGCGACCACCGACCGGGGGATCTGCTGAGTGTTCGCGGAGTCCATCGGAGACGTCGCGTTGTCCGGTGTCACGACGAAGGCTCCACGCGCGCTTGCGCGTGCGAGCAAGGCGTCCGCCCGAGCACGGGGGTCCATTCCCCTAGGCCTCCCGACTGACCTGGGGCCCTCTGGGTTCAGGGCCGACTGTGTGTTGTCTAGGGTAGGCCCTAGGAGCGGTCGCCGTCAGCAGACCCGCGAACGTCTTCCGACAAATGTAGGTGTCAGGCTTCCATGTCCGAGAGGATCCGGGTGCTGGAGTCGGCCTTGTCCGTGCCGCCGATGCCGTAGATCATCGAGATGTTGTTGCGGGCCCCGGCCTCGACCTCGTCCGCCGGGAGCTCGTCGACGTTGCGCCGGTCCCCGCCGTTGCAGAACTCGAGTTCCGTGTCCGGGTACGCCGCGCGGATCAGGTCGAACGACTCGTTGATGCCAGGCCCCTGCTCGACGGCGATGTACACGTCGTCGACGATGCGCAGCGCGCGGACGATCCGGGCCCGGACGTCCTCGACCTGGATCACCCTGCCCTTCTTGAGGACCTGCTGGTGATCGTTGTTGACGATGACGATCAGGTAGCCCGACCGTGCCTGAGCGGCTTCGAACAGGTCGAGATGGCCCTGGTGGAGCGGGTTGAAGTACCCGCTGACGATCGAGGCCTTCGCCGGTCGCTCGGTCATCGTCGGTGTCCTCCATAGGCTTACGGTTACGGGTGGCCCGCTCACCCTAGCCGAGTGCCGGGTAGTTTCCGTGTGTGCGATTCCGTCCTGCCTTCGAGCTGGACCTGGACACGGTTCTGGGCCCGCTGAGCCGTGGGTCGCGTTCGCCCAACGTCGTCCGGACCGAGGGCGGGGTCACCTGGCTGGCCGCCAATACCGCCGATGGCGCGGGCACGCTCGCGCTGCTGCGGCGCGCGGACGGCGAGATCGAGGCGGAGGCCTGGGGCCCCGGCGCGGACAGGCTGCTCGAAGGTGTCCCGGCGATGCTCGGCGCGCACGACGACGACTCCGGATTCGTCGCGCACCACGACGTCATCGCGTCGGCCCGGCGCCGGAACCCGGGACTGCGCCTCGGCTCGACCGGCCGGGTGTGGGACGCGCTGGTGCTCGCCGTGCTGGAACAGAAGGTGACCAGCGCGGAGGCGCTGCGGTCGTGGGGTGAACTCTGCCGCTGGTTCGGCGAACCGGCGCCGGGACCGGCGCCGTCACGGTTGCGCGTGCCGCCGACGCCCGTCGCCATCCGATCCATTGTGGACTGGAAATGGCATCGCGCCGGGGTGGACCTGAAACGGCGGACGACGCTGATCGCGGCGGCCCGCGTCGCGCCGCGGCTGGAGAAGGCCGTCGAACTCAAGGGTCTCGAAGGCCGGGCCTGGCTGCGGAAGGTGCCCGGCATCGGCGTGTGGACCGCGGCGGAGATCGCCCAGCGCGCCTGGGGAGACCCGGACGCGGTCAGCTTCGGCGACTACAACATCCCGTCGATGGTCGGGCACGCGCTCGTCGGCACGAAACTCGACGACGCCGGGATGTCCGAAGTGCTGGCGCCGTATTCGCCGCAGCGGCAGCGCGCGGTGCGCTACCTCTCGACGGCCGGATTCCGGCGGCCGAGGTTCGGGCCGAAGATCGAACTCCGCGACTACCGCGCGATGTGACTCAGTTGCCCCAGCCCTGCGGCGGGTAGGGCTGCTGCTGGCTCGGGTACTGCGGCTGCTGCTGCGGGTACTGCTGGTACGGAAGGGCGGGCGGCCGCGGTTTGCTGTTCGACTTCACCAGGAAGTAGATCCCGACGCCGATCCCGGCCAGGATCAGGACGCCGACCACCAGTACCAAGAGGAAGACCATGCCGAGAGACTAGGACACGGCCTAACCCGCGGTCCGGTCACCAGCCCGGCGGCCGTTGCTGCGGCGGGTACGGACCTTGAGGGCCGCCCTGCGGGTACTGGGGCGGATACGGCGGCTGGGGCGGATATGGCGGCGGTTTCGGCTTGTTGAGCGTTTTGATCAGGAAGAAGACACCGACACCCAGGCCCGCGAGCACGGCGAAGATGACCATCAGCTGAATGATCCCGATCACGGAACACCCCCTCTGTTTCGTCCCGTCGGAGGGTAACGGCGTCAGGCCGCGCTCAGTGCGCGGGGCGTTCCTGCAACCGTGTGCGGTAGGCGGTGATGTTCGCGGCCAGTGCGGCGTTCACGATGGCGCTCGCTTCGCCCTGGCTCAACCCCAGCTTGCGGGTGATCGCCGCGTACTCGGCGGCCGCGTTCTGGGCCAGTTTCCGGTTCTGGTCGCCCGAGTCGCCGACGAAGGTGCCCGCCCTGCCGCGGGTTTCGATCAGGCCCGCCTCTTCCAGCTCGCGGTACGCCTTGGCGACGGTGTTGGGCGCGATGCCCAGATCCTCGGCCAGTTTGCGGACGGTCGGGAGTTTCGTCCCGACGGGAAGCGTCCGGTCCGTGATCTGCGCGGCGAAGGCCGCCCGTACTTGTTCGTACGGGGGGACCGGTGAGTTCGTGTCGACGCTGACGATCACTTCGTGCTCCAAGGTCTCTTGTCGGCGGGCTTGATTAGAGCACCGTGCTCGGCGGGGCCGGCGGGTGCCGTGCCGACCTGCGGATCCACGCCGCCAGTACGCCGATGAGGACGATCGCGGCGTATCCCACGAGAAACCACCACAGCCACCCGGCGAACTCCGGTACCGCGGAGGTCATGGGGAGTCCGAGGTAGATCCCGGCGGGCACCAGGGCCAGTTGCGCGTCCTTCCGGCGGAGCGCGTCGTCCGTGCGCAGGGAACGTTCGTCGTCGGCCAGTGCGGGCTGCTCGATCACTTGACGGACGAGGACGAGCGACAGCCCGCCGAGCACGACGACGCCCGCCGCGTACGTGAAGCCGAGCAGCCGGGTCTCGGCCGCGTCGGCCACCAGGCCGATGCCCAGCCCGATGACGATCCCGCCGACCGTGCTGAGCAGCCACAGCACGAACGACCCGAGGCCCGCCACGTCGGGGACGCCCAGCTTCTTCCCGTGCGCGATCCGGCGTGGCAGCGACCGGGCCAGCCGCTGTTCCGCCTTGCGCACGCGCAGGAAGGTCCATGAGACAAGCCCTGCCAGTACGACGAAGCTCACCAGAACCGCGATCAAGCCCGCTGATGCGGAGAGCGTCGGCCAGTCGGCCTTCCAGCGCGAGTAAAGCCCCGGCGTTCCGTCCGAACTTCGGACGAAGAACTCCTGGCTCAGAAAGAACCAGGTTCCCCAGGTCGCCGCGAACAACACCAGGGCCACGACGACCGTCTGCGTTCTGATCCGGCTCCGCAGCTTCATCCTGGCGAACTGAAGCCGCTGGGATTCACTGAGTTCCACCACCGTTCCACTCCCCTCTTTGTGTCAGTGTTCGTATCGCCATGATGACACAATCACTGACACAAAGGCAAGCGGTTACTGGCGGGGCGGGACCACCTGGGTCCGGTCGCTGTCGGGGACGACCTGGGTGGCGTCACCGCTCGCCGGGGAGACGACCTGGGTCCGGTCGGTGTTCGCGGGCGACACGACCTGCGTGCGGTCGGCGTTCGCGGGGGAGACCACCTGAGTGCGGTCCGCGGCCGCCTGCTGCTGCGGGGACACGACCTGCGTCCGGTCCGCGCCGGCGTCGATCGGCGGTCCGGCCTGCGGAGGCGGCGGTGGGAAACCAGGCTGGGGCATACCGGGCTGGGACATACCGGGCGCGCCGAACGGGCTGGGCGCCGGGGCGCCGGGCGGCGGCGCGAAACTCGCCGGGGCCGGGGCCGGGGCCGGGGCCGGGGCCGGCGGCGGCGGGAAGCCGGGCGCCTGGCCGAAACCGGGCTGAGGGGGCGGCGGGAAGCCGGGCTGCTGCTGCCAGTTGCCCTGCGGCGCGGGGCCACCGGCGGGCGGCGGAGGCGGCGGGAAGCCCGGAGCCGGGCCGCCACCGCCGAAGTTCGGGTTCTGCGGGAAGGTCATCGGCGGCTTCTTGGCCTGGTTGACCTTCACGATGATCACCACGATCACGATGATGACGACGATGATCGCCAGCACCAGCAGAAACCAGCCGAAGCCTTCACCGTCACCGCTGCTGTGGACCCGGACCCGGTCCAGGTATGGCGTCAGCGTCGTCAGCATTATTCCCCCTTAGGAACGTCAGCCGACACCCTAACGGCCGGACGCCGCGGGCACGGCGGCTTCCATCAGTTCGGCGAGATCTTCCGAGCCTTTCGGGAGGGAATCCACCGGCCACCAACGAAGATCGTCCGATTCGTCGCTTTGGACTGGTTGTGCCCCACGGGGTGCGCGCACCACGAAACGCACGTCGAAATGCCGGGTCGGCACGCCGAGCGAGCACGTGATCGGGTGGACGTCGAGATGCACCGGAGCCGGGTCGATCACGAGGTCCTCGATGCCGGATTCTTCGCGCGCCTCACGAAGAGCTGCGTCCGCGAGCGTCGCGTCGCCGGGTTCGCAATGCCCGCCGAGCTGCAACCAGCGGCCGACCCGCGGATGCAGGGTGAGGAGCACGTTCTCCGCGTCGGCGTCGAGAAGGACCGCCGACGCGGTGACGTGCCCGGCCGCGCATTCGCGGCGGCAGACGTCGTCCCGTGCGGCGAGGAAGCCGAGATAGGCCTGGCGCAAGGATTCCTGGGCCGCGTCCGCCGGTCGCCAACCGGACAATGTGGACACAACGTCGTCGTGCAGGGTCACAGTTCGAGAAGTCCTTCACCGGGTTCGACTGGGCCACGCGCGGGCGGGAGCGCGGCGGGATGGCCGATCGCGACCGCGCCGAGGGGTTCCCAGCGCTCGTCCAGGCCGAGGACGTCGCGCACGATGTCGGCGGCGAAGATCGTCGACCCGATCCAGCACGAGCCGAGGTCTTCGGCGGCGAGCGCGACCAGCAGGCCTTGCACGGCCGCTCCGCCCGCGACGGTGAACATCGTGTGCTCACAAGCGTTCCGGCGCTCGTCGCGGTAGGTGTGCGCGCCCTCGGCGACGAGGAACGGCACCACGACCTCGGGCGCGTTGTACAGGATGTCGCCGCGGCTGAGCCGTTTCGCGACCTGTTCGGCGGTGAAGTCGTCGCCTTCGAGATCAGCCTGCCACGACGCCTTCATCGCGTCGAGAAGCTTGCGGCGCAAGCCTTCCTCGCGTAGCCACACGAACCGGACCGGTTTCGTGTGATGCGGCGCGGGTGCCGTCAGCGCGGTCCCGACCGCGCGGCGCAGCACCTCGGGATCGACCGGCTCGTCGGTGAACGACCGGATCGAACGCCGCGCGAGCACGGCCTCCCGGCGGCCCTGCGCGATGGATTCGTTGGTACCGAGGCGGAACAGGTCCTCCTCGACCGGCCGCAGCAGTTTGCGGGCGGTCGAACCGTCGTCGGTCAGCTGGAGACCGCGTACGACGGCGACCGGTGTCCCGCCGAGCTTGCCCTTGACCAGATCCGCGGCGGCGGCGAGTTCGTCGGCGATCGCCACCTCGGTGACCGCGAGTTCGTTGCCCTGGCTGTCGACCTCGCCCGCGTACGAATGCAGCACCCGCAGGCCGGACGCGCCGATCGCGGCGTCGGTCTGCCCGACCCGCCACGCGCGGCCCATCGTGTCGGTGACGACGACGGCGATCTCGACACCGAGCCGCTCGCGCAGCCCGTTCCGCAGCGCGAGCGCGGAAGCGTCCGGATCGGACGGCAGCAACGCGACCTCACCGGAGGCCACGTTCGACGCGTCCACGCCGGACGCCGCCTGCACGATGCCGAGTTTGTTCTCGGTGATCACCGTCCGGTTGATCCGCGCGATCACGCGGACGGACTCCTCCTCGACGAGTTTGCGCCGGGCGGCGTCACGCTCCTCCGGATCGGACGGCACCCGGATCAGCATGCCCTCGGCCTTGGAGACGATCTTGCTCGTCACGACCAGGACGTCGCCCGAACGCAGCCACGGGGCCGCCTCGACGATCGCGCCGGTCAGGTCGTCACCGGGCCGGAACTCCGGCAGGCCCTCGACCGGCAGGATCTCGATCTTCGCCGAAGCGTGGTCAGTCAACGGAAACTCCAGCCAGATCGAAAGCCGCGCGCACCATCGCCTCGGTGGCGTCCACATCGGACATCAGCAGGGGCACGTCGCGAACGGCGACACCCGGTACGTCGACGGTCTCGCCCTCGGCGACCAGCCAGCCGTCGAGCACCCCGTCGGATTCCTTGCGGGAACCGTAATGCCGTCCGACGGCTTCGGCGGAGGTCTCCACGCCGATCGCGCTCAGGCACGCGTCGGCCATGCCGCGCAACGCCTTCCCGCCGATGATCGGCGAGACACCGACGACCTTGGCGCGTGTCTTCCGCAGCGCGTCGCGGATCCCCGGGACACCGAGCGTCGTGCCCACCGAGACCACCGGATTCGACGGCGCGAACAGCACGACGTCGGCCGCCGCGATCGCGTCGAGCACGCCCGGTGCCGGTTTGGCCTCGTCGGCGCCGACGGCGATGATCGAATGCGCCTTCGGTTCGGAGCGGTAGCGCACCCACCATTCCTGGAAATGGATCGCCTTGCGCTGGTCCGGATCCTCCGGATCGTCGATCACGACATGCGTTTCGACGCGGTCGTCCGTCATCGGCAGCAGGCGCACGCCCGGCTGCCAGCGATCGCACAACGCCTCGGTGACCTGGGACAGCGGATAGCCCGCGCGCAGCATCCGCGACCGGATGAGATGCGTCGCGATGTCCTTGTCGCCCAAGCCGAACCAGGTCGGCTCGGCGCCATAGGCGGCGAGCTCCTCCTTGACCGTCCAGGTCTCGCCCGCGTGGCCCCAGCCGCGTTCGGTGTCGATCCCCCCGCCGAGGGTGTACATGCAGGTGTCCAGGTCCGGGCAGATGCGCAGACCGTGCATCCACACGTCGTCCCCGGTGTTCACCAGCGCGGTCACCTCGTGCGGCGATTCCGGCGCGGAACCGGTCGCGGGCAGACCCAGTGCTTGCTTGACCCCCAGCAGGAAGCGGGCCCCGCCCACTCCGCCGACCAAAATGACGACCTTCACGACGGGCGATCCTCGCACGCGCCGGGTCCCGGGGCCCAGTAGCGGTACCTGTGGTGCTCCGTACAGCCCAGGCTCTCGTACAGCTTCAGCGCGCCGGAGTTCGCCACCGCGACCTGCAGGAGCATCCCGGTCGCGCCCTGACCGGCGCCCCAGGCGCCCACGGCGTTCATCAGCCCGCGGGCCAGCCCTCGCCGCCGGAACTCCGGCCGTACCTCCAAACGGGCGATGTGCAGCCACTCGCCGACGACCGCCCCGCGCACCGCGCCGGCCGTGACGCCGTCCAGCTCCACGATCCCGAAGCCGACCTTGCCGGTGCCGAGGACGTGCCGCGGCGCCTCCGGCGGGTCCGCGCTGCCCGCCGTCATCTCCCACCATCCGGACGTCGGCTCGTCGAGGATCACCGCTCCCGCCGAGGTCCCGCGCGGGAGCGGCCCGGTGAGCAGGCGAACCTCGTGCGCGGGCTTGTGTTCCACATAGTGGACCCAGCCGGAGGCGGCGAGCCCGTCTTCGAGGGACGTGTTCTGGATCACCTGGACGACCGGCGGGATGGCATGATCGTGGGCGAAGTCACAGACCGCCCGCAGGGCGTCTGGCAGCGGTTTTCCCGGGTCACCGATCGCCAGGGCACTGTTGGCCCGGGCGGTGAACCCGTCCGCCCAGCGGAGCCTCCAGTCGCCGATCCGGCTCTCCAGCAGGGGAGTCCAAGCCCGGCTACAGGTGAGCTCGAGCATTTCCGCACTGTTCACGGTTAGATTGTGCCAAGGAAGGCAGTGGAGGGACCCCGATGAGCATCGCGCGCAAGGACGACAGGCACAACGAAGACCTGGTTCGCGAGATCTCCGACGGCTTCAACCGGGCGTTGGGCGCGGAAAAGGCCGTCGAGAAGGGCGAGACGGACACAGTGGCGGCGAAGCCCGCCGCGCCGAAGTTCGTCATCACCGGGGACAGCAGGGCCACTCCGCCGCCTCGCCGGAAAGACCGCTGAAAGCCCATACCCGGGGTAGGCGATAAGGGTGGCCTAAGCGGGCCGGTCGCGCCCGTGGGCGCGTAATGTCCGTTGCAGACTGGTGAAGCAGAGATAAAGCAGGAGTGCGCAGTGACCTACGTGATCGCCGAGCCCTGCGTCGACGTGCTCGACAAGGCGTGTATCGACGAGTGCCCCGTGGATTGCATCTACGAGGGTGACCGCATGCTGTACATCCACCCGGACGAATGCGTCGACTGCGGTGCCTGCGAGCCGGTCTGCCCCGTCGAGGCGATCTACTACGAGGACGACGTCCCCGACGAGTGGAACGACTACACCAAGGCCAACGTCGACTTCTTCGACGAACTCGGCTCGCCCGGTGGCGCCTCCAAGGTCGGCAAGACCAGTCACGACCCCGCCTTCATCAAGGCTCTTCCCCCGCAGGGCGAATGAGCCGGGTCGCTCTTCCCGATTTTCCCTGGGATTCCCTCGCCGAAGCCAAGGCGAAGGCCCAGGCGCATCCCGGCGGCATCGTCGACCTGTCGATCGGCACGCCGGTGGACCCGGTCCCCGAGAGCATCCGCGCGGCGCTCGCGTCCGTGTCGGAGATTCCGGGGTACCCGACCACGCACGGGATCCCCGAGCTCAGGGCCGCCGCGATCGACGCGCTTTCGCGGCGGCACGGCATCGAGGGTGTTCCCGAGGCCGCCGTGCTGCCGACGATCGGTTCGAAGGAACTGGTCGCCTCGCTGCCGCGGCAACTGGGCTTCGGCCCCGGTGATCTCGTCGTCATCCCCGAGGTGGCGTACCCGACCTACGAGGTCGGCGTGCTGCTGGCGGGTGCTTCGCTGCTGCGCGCGGACAGCACGTTCGCGCTCGGCCCGCAGCGGCCGTCGATGCTGTGGCTGAACTCGCCGTCCAATCCGACCGGGCGCGTGCTCGGCGTCGACCATCTGCGCAAGGTCGTCGACTGGGCGCGGGAACGCGACGTCGTCGTGGTCTCAGACGAGTGTTATCTGGCGCTGGGCTGGGAAAGCGAGCCCGTGTCGATCCTGCACCCGGACGTGCACGGCGGCTCCCTCGACGGCCTGCTGGCCGTCCATTCGCTGTCGAAGTCCGCGAACCTCGCGAGCTACCGCGCCGGATTCGTCACCGGTGACCCGAAGCTCGTCGCCGGCCTGCTGGAGATCCGCAAGCATTCCGGGCTGATCGTGCCGCGGCCGGTGCAGGAGGCCATGGTCGCCGCGCTGAAGGACGACGAAGCGCTTGCCGTGCAACGGGAACGCTACGCACGCCGTCGGCTGGTGCTGCGGAAGGCGTTGCTGGACAGCGGTTTCGAGATCTCGCACTCCGAGGCGGGGCTGTATCTCTGGTCCACGCGCGGCGAATCCGCGCTCGACACGGTCGACTGGCTCGCCGGACGCGGCATCCTCGCCGCACCGGGCACGTTCTACGGGCCGACCGGCGGGAACCACGTCCGGATCGCCCTGACGGCGACGGACGAGCGGATCGATGCGGCCGTGGAACGGCTCGCTTCCTGAGTCAGCGCACGTCGCGGCCGGTGAAGCCCCGGTAGACGAAGCGCGTCAACGCTTCGACGGCTTCTTCTTCGGAGATCGCCGACGGGTCGAGCAGCCACGTGTGCGCGAAACCGTTGACCAGTTCGGCCATCATCGCGAGCGTGACCCGTTCCGACGCCGGGAGTTCCATACCCGCCGCGGTGATGTACCCGAGGTGATCGAGGAGGTCCGCCGCCTGAGCGGCGCCGAAACGCGCGTAGGTGCGTGCGAACTCGTCGCTGACCATCGCGGCCTGGCGAAGCGCGAGCATCGTCGCGGCGTTGTCGCGGTGGAAGTTCCAGTACTCGCAGACGTGCCAGCGCACGGCTTGCGGGTCGGTGAAGTCGGGGATGTGCTCCGGTGAGGTCGCGTTGACGTCGCTCTCCGCCGCGAGGTCCTCGAGGAGCGCTTCGAGCAGTTCTTCCTTGCTCGTGAAGTGGTTGTAGAACGAACCCGCCGCGCGTCCGGCCTCCGCCGTGATGTCGGTGATCTTGGTGTTCAGGTACCCCTTCGCCGCGAAAACGCGCTTCGCCGCCTCCTTGAGCGCGGCCTCGGTCTCCGCTGCCTTCTCCTTGCGGCTCATCGCCACCTCCTTGACACGGAAGGCTAGCAACGGTCAAACTGAATCCAGATTCACTGAATCAAAATTCACTGGAGGAGAGATGACCGAGGTTCTGATCGCGGGAGCCGGGCCGACCGGGCTCACGCTGGCCATCGACCTCGCGCGCCGCGGCGTCGGCGTGCGGATCGTGGAGAAGGCCGAGACGTTCTTCGAGGGCTCGCGTGGCGACGGCCTGCAGCCGCGCACGCTGGAGGTCTTCGAAGACCTCGGAGTCCTGGACGCGGTGCTGGCCGCCGGGCAGCCGCCCGTGGCGATGAAGATCCATCTGGGCGGCGAGGTCGTGGGCGAGCGCATGATGGCCGAGCTCGCCGAGCCGACGCCGGACGTGCCGTATCCGAACGGCTTCTTCCTCGGCCAGTCGCGGACCGAAGGGATCCTTCGTGAGCGGCTCGCCGAATTCGGCGTCCAGGTCGAGCTCGGCACCCCGCTGCTCGGTTTCGAGCAGGACGTCGACGGGGTGACCGCCGAGCTGCCGGGCGAGCGCGTCCGGGTCGACTACCTCGTCGGCGCGGACGGCGGGAAGAGCTTCGTGCGCAAGGCGCTCGGGATCGCGTTCGAGGGCACCACCGACGAATCGGTCCGCATGCTGCTGGGCGACGTCCAGGCCGAGGGGCTCGATCGCGCGTACGGGCACTGGTTCGCGAAGCCCGAGGATCCGATGTCGGGGATCGTGCTCACGCCGCTGCCGGGGGTGCCGCACTTCCAGTTCGGCGCGCCACTGGGCGAGGAGGAGGTCGAGGCGTCGCTCGGCACGTTGCAGTCCCGGCTCGACGAGCTGTCCGGCGGCGGGGTCCGGCTGCACGACCTCGCCTGGTCGACGGTGTGGCGGCCCAACATCCGGCTCGCGGAGCGGTTCCGTGACGGCCGGGTGTTCCTCGCCGGCGACGCGGCGCACGTCCACCCGCCGACCGGTGGGCAGGGGCTCAACACCGGCGTCCAGGACGCGTACAACCTGGGCTGGAAACTGGCCGACGGTTCAGCGGAGCTGCTCGACAGCTACGAGCCCGAGCGTCGCGGGGTCGCCGCGCGGGTGCTGAAGATCAGCACCGAGATCCTCGAGAAGTACAAGGAAGGCGCGGAAGACGCGCACGAGCGCGGCGAGAACACGCGTCAGCTCGACATCGGCTACCGCGGCGGCCCGCTCGCGCCCGCGGCGACCGGCCGGATCCGGCCCGGCGACCGAGCCCCGGACGCTCCGCTGAAGGACGCGAACGGCAAATCTGTCCGGCTGTTCGAGCTGCTGCGCGGCCCGCAGGCGACGCTGCTGGTGTTCGGCGACGGTCCGGCGCCCGTAGGCGCGCGGCGGATCCTGCCCGCGGGCAGCGCACTGTCCGATGTGGACTTCGAGGACGTCGGCGGGCACGCTTTCGCCGCGTACGAAGCCGGGAACGGGCGGCAGGTGGAGATCCGCCCGGACGGCTACATCCGCGGGCTCACCGCCTGAGCGGCCGCGTCGACCTCGGCCCAGACGTCGCGCCACACGGCACGGACCTCGGCGCGGCGCAGCAGTTCCTTCTCCGCGACCCGGCCCGCGATGAACGCGAGTTCGGTATCGGTCGTGTCCAAGGCTCCACGCATCCGATCCGCGGCGACGCAGGCGTCCTGGTGCTCACCGAGGACGGTCTGGAAGTTCTTCGTGGCCTTGATCAGCCGCTGGATCCGTTCCGCCTGCTTCTTCTTCGCCGCGGGCTTGGCCATTTCGGCGGCGTAGCGGAGTTTCTTGCCGTAGATGCGAAGCGCGTGAAGGTCGTCGTCCGGGGGATCGGCGGGAAGCGCCTTCACTGCCTTCGCGAGCTTTCGATGCGGCTTCGCGAGACCGGCGACGAGATCGGCTGAAGTCTGAGGACTTTCGGTGGTGGCTTCCTCAGTGGCGGGCTGCCGGGCGAGACGGCCGATGTCCTGCAGCATCGAGGCGTACCGGGGGCTGGCGAGCGCCCGGGTGAGCCGCCGCTTCGCGACACCGCGTTCGGTGACGAACTTCGAGACCAGACGGCGCGCGGCGGGCTGGTCGCGCACCTCGAATTCGGCGACGACCTCGCGCAGGTGCCCGATCAGGACGTCGTAGTCGCGGACGTCGCCGAGAGACTGGCCGAGCCAGCCGAGTTCGGAGCGCACGGGCTCGGCGTCCGGGCCGACGAGGCGGCCCGAGAGCTTGAGGACGCTCCGCATGCGCCGCAGTGCGACCCGCATCTGGTGGAGGTCTTCGGGGTCGGCACCGGATTTGGTGCCCGGTTCGTGCGCGAGGAGGGCGCGGATCTCGACGTCGAGTTTGACCCGGACGTGGGTGGCCGCCGGATCGCCCGGCCCCGCCTTCGCGGGACGGTCGCCGAGCCCGAGCGCGGCAGGAGTGGTCGAAGGGACGTTCTTGCGCGGCAGGGTCTCGGCTGTCACAAGATGAATTCTAGGTGAACCGGCAAGGTGGTCCAGGCCGTGAGAGAAGCAAGGGACCTTTGCTACCGCCCTCCGGGGGAGAGTGGTAGCAAAGGTCCCTTGCTGTTGTTCAGGGCTTCGGGCGACCGGCCGAGGATGTCGCGAAAGCCACTTTCGGGACATCAGACGTCGCGAAAGTGGCTTTCGCGACGTCCCGAGCCAGCCAGGTGGTAGCAAAGGTCCCTTGCTCCCGCGCGCGAGCCGGCTCCGGCCGCCGACGGGGACTGTGTGGGTTTCGGGTCATCCAACGCACCAAAATCCACACGGTCGGTCAGCGTTGCTACGCGGGGTGAGGGGTGTGTGGAAATAG
>Ga0307518_10000431_pt1 | contig 32072 bp, 13 predicted proteins | sample 25_EM_MG_FD_203889 | JGI IMG/M metagenome (GOLD analysis project Ga0307518, IMG submission 203889) | Populus trichocarpa ectomycorrhiza microbial communities from riparian zone in the Pacific Northwest, United States - 25_EM | ecosystem: Host-associated > Plants > Roots > Unclassified | place... | reverse complement strand
CAGTAACATGCCAGTGTTGGCTTGGATGAGTAATATTAAAGCGCTAATGGCAGGCCATTGATTGGATAACAGTCACCAAACAACTAGCCATCAATGCTATGACCAGTACCATTCAACAAATATGGGGAAGAGAGAGAGACACAGAGAGAGAGAGGAGAGAGTTTAATGGCTTGTGTCTAAAACAGATAGATTTTTGCAGTTGGTCGGTGAGGAAGTAAATGTGGGAGCTGTGAGCTTGAGATATATGAGATACGCGGTGGTCCTGACGGTTTCTCATGTCTCTTTTATGATGGTTCTAGCTAGTCAACTTGGAAAATATAATCAATCACCTTTAATTTGTTCTGTAAGATTATAAGTTCGACACAATTTTTGTCTGTTTCAGAATAAATCATTCATGCCGAAATGAAAGTGAAAGATTCACAGCAATTTTATTTTCTATAATCTAACGATATATAGTTATTTTCGGTGCATAATATATGCATGTGTGTGTGTGATTAAATATTTTTATATCTTGATTTATATCCTTCGGTGACTCTTTTTTCTCGTACAATAAATAATCTTAATATTTGAAGGTTTCACCCTCGTCTTCGGTTCACTGCTGGCTTCAAACTCTTGCAAGCTCTCCTTTCCTTCTACAAGTAATAATTTGATGGTTCGAGCAAAAAAAATCTTAATATTTTAAGCTCTAACCCTTCCCCATACATTTCGAGAAAAACAGAGATAGAAGTTTGACCATCATGCCTCAGTAGAAAATATCTGGGAATATGAGACAAGGGATTGAATGTACTCATTTTAATAGATATAAGGACAGAGGAAGGAAATGATTTACTGATATAAAACAATAATGTTTTAAGTTTTTTTTTAAAAAAAAATTAAAGGTTAAGTTGACTTGGGATTAATTCCAATCTACAACTTGGACTTAGGACTTGTCCACCATGGAATAAAGTGCTATAAAAATGCTAATTTTCTTTAGTCAAAATAGAGCAATTAATCCAAATATTAATTGAAAGTCACCCCAGACACCTTTTTTTTTAAGATTAATATCAATATCCTCTTCAGTGTAAGTTTAACTAATCACATGGATTTTAAAATTAATGATTATATAAATTTCTAATAATTTTAAGATTTATAAAATTCAAATTAATAATTTTTAAAAATTAAATCTAGAAATCTAACCTGTTAAATAACATCTCTTGAAATTACCCTATAATTTTTTTTCCCCAAGCTAAAAGAGGGTTCTAAGTTCAAAATTAAATTATTGCTCAGACTATCGAAAGGAGGACGGCAACCATGTATGAATTGAAGGCATATTTATTGCATATCAGTAAAGACTGTGCCCTCTGGAGGCTGTAAAATTTCGGTGAAGCATTGTTCGCTCCATTTTCAAAGTTAAAATGACATTTGTTTTTATCTTTTAAAAGTGATTTTTGACTCACTCGAGGCATGTCTACATTAGCATGTCTATAAGGATAGCCAACGAACCACTTGTCGGCTCGAGGATTACCCTCCTATTTAGCCCATAATATTGCTGGTGAATATAATAATAATTGTTTGTTAAAGTATTTTTTTTAGTTTAAAAATATATTAAAAAATTTTATATCAACACATCAAAACAATAAAAAAATTAAAAAAAAATTAAAAAATTAAAATATAAAAAATACTTTTTAAAAAAATATTTTTAAAATAAAAAAACGAACAAAGTTTTAAAATTTTTAAGCTCCATTAGTGTTGGTAAGCCTGCTGAATATCTAAACTTGGGTTCGGTATTTTGTTGTAATTTGATTTTTAAAAATGTTTTTTAATTAAGAATATATTATAATAATATTTTTTATTTTTTTTATTAATATATAAAATCATTAAAAAATATTAATTAAGTTTTTATTAAACACAAAGCAATTCGAAGAATATTTTTGAAAAATAGAAGCAACAAAAAATATCAAGAATATGTTTGATATTGTGATAATGGTTAGGTTTTAAAATGCTTTTTGTTTAAAAATATATTAAAATAATATTTTTTATTTAATTTTTAAAATTTATTTTTAACATCAGCACATTAAAATAACTTGAAAACGCTAAAAAATTAATTTCCTTATTCATATTTTCTATATTACATATTTTCCTTTGAAAAAACATGTGTGTACTGTAGTCTACAGTTCATTGACAGAGATATATGATTGAAACGCTGCTGATTTAAATCATGTTTAGGGTTAAGCCGCTGTTATTTTATAAAGTGGTTTTTAGTTAAAAATATATTATTATTATTATTTAAAATTTATTTTTGATATTAAAACATTAAAATAATCTAAATTCAATCAAAATAAAATATTTTTTAACCACAAAAACATACATACATGATATTTCATTATGATATCTTAATCACTAATATCTAAGGTTTCGGATCTTGCAGGTTTCCTTACGAAGAAACGTTGTCGTTGCCTACCCAATTAATTAATTTCCACCCATAGTTGCCCTTCCCCGTCCCATCAATCATAATCATAATACAGCAGAGCACTTTCATGGTGCCTGCGCTGCCAACCTCCACATTGCCATCTGCCAACCAATTGCAATAAAGATCTCTCTCTTGATCTTCATATCATTTACTGTATGACTTTTCGGCAAATCTATTTACAGTAAAACTCAGGTGGAATGAAAGTTTTTTCAGTCTATTTGTGTGATTTTTTAAGTGCTTAATTATCTATATTTTCTCTGGACCTGATCTGTCATCAGCTCGCCGATCAAGGGTTGAGAGCATGAGCTCATCGTAAGATTAACATCACAACTGAGTTACAAGTTCATCGAGAAATTCTCTTAAAAAGATCCAAACAGTGCCTCGCCGATTGATACGTGCGTGTGAGGATGGTAACAGAAGTCCCCATTCACTGCACAGCGAATCGCCTCTTGTGAGTCTGATTCGAGGATATATTTCCTCACAAATATCCAAACTAGGATCTTCGCCTCTTTCTGACCCAAGGATTTCCTCACAAATATCCAAACTAGGTCAGCAACTATAGTTCAGTAGGGACATCAATATGTTGGAAGAAAATACAATGAAGAAAAAAAATTCAGACGTATACAGATATTATCTTTAAGATATTTTCTCAAGATTATTCTTCAGGATTTAACAATCTTCTCCTCTAGAATGAGAGACATAGAAACAGCTAGACTAAAAATGAAAAAAAATACTAGTAAGTTTTGCAAACATAAAAAATACAATAATTTTCGACCTTTTTTTAATGTAAAATTGCATGGTATATATAGATTAATTGCTAGCATGTAACATAGAAAATAAATTAGAGAATTAAAAGTTGTTGAAACAATTTTTTTTAAAAAAAAATATTAGGAAATTAAAGAGTTACGACTATTAAACAAAGTTTTAAAATAAAAAAATATTAAGATTTTGTAATTATTAAAAAATTAATTCCAAGTATTTAAAAAATATAATTTCAGTTTAAGGGCCAAAAACAAATTATTGTCGAAGATAAAAGGTTCATAAAGTACAAGCATTGTCTCGTGCACATGGAGACAATCAAAAGTTTTTTTCTTACTCGGCTTAACCTTATACACGCGAGCACACTATTTTTTTTTTGTTGGTTATTATTTTATGTTAAAATTCATTATATAAATACTAGATAAAAATTTTATTTCTTAATGTGAGATAAAAAGCTAAATATATATTTTATAAGTTGTGTTTTCTCAATATAAAATATAAATATTTTGAAATATTCTTTATTATTTCCAACAAAATAATGGCAGAAAAACCTGAGATCCGACCATCTAAGTAGGGGTGAGCAAAAAAACCGATAAACCGAGAAAACCGGAAAAAAATTAACTGAAAAAACCGAACTGAAAAAAAAACCAAATTAACCGATTAAAAAATCACAAAAAAATTCTGGTTCGGTTCGGTTTCAGTTTCTAAAGTCAGAAACCGATTGAACCGAACCGGTTCAACCAGCCAACACTTAAAAAAAAACGTAAGTATAAATACAACACTTTCTAACCCTAAAATCACTTTTAGCCATCAGCCGCCCCTTCCCTCCCTTCAGCCCCTCTTCCCCTTCTCTGCATATCCCTCCCTCCCTTTAGCCCCCCCTTCCCCTTCTCTACGTATCCCCCTTCTCTGCATATCCTTCCCTCCCTTTAGCCCCCTTGTCCGCATGTCCCTTTTAGCCCCCTCTTCTCTGCATATCCCTCCCTCTTCACTGCATATCCCTCTCCCTTCCCTTTACTCTCATTTGCTTTGATTTTTCTCCCCTCCCTTTACTCTTTGTAAACCTAAAATTACAGGCTTTATGGGGTGCATGCATGATGTGGGTAAGTGCCAAGTTGTGGATTTTTTTTCCTTTCATCCCCCCCTTTTTTTTCCCTGTTATCTTCTGCTGGCTTGTGTGGTTGCTGGTTTGGACAATTTTTTCATACAAGTTTCAGCAAACAAACATGACATCTTTTCTTTATTATGCATAGCAGAAGCTTTGGATTTGGAGGCTCTTGTTTTAATTGTAGGCGTAGAGCATCAAAATGCCCAAACAAGGAAGATTTTTAGTTGCCTTCTTCGACGTAGGGATTAGGGATTTTTTTTGGACTGTGAACAAGTTGGAATAATTTCGGTTTGAACCAGTTTGGAAGGGAAAAAAACCGAACCGAACCGAACCGAACCGAAATTAATCGGTTTGAACCGGTTTTCGGTTCGGTTCGGTTCAAAAAATTAAAAAATAAATAAATTGGTTTGGTTGTTTATTTTAGTTCAAAACCGGACCGAACCGGAAATGCTCAGCCCTAATCTAGAGAATCCATGATGTTGCTGCTGCACTGCCTTGCTTTACCCAATTACCCTGATTACCTGGGGAACATTAAGCTTCCAAAAACCTGGCGGAGGAGGGTCTCGAGAAACTAATCTTGGACTAAATAAACTCAGAGCTAAAAGCAAGCTTACAATCTAGAAACATGGGCTCAATAGAATGGAGCTTTTTTTTTAAATTGTGCCGCCGCCGCCACCAAAACAAATCCCATTTCTTTTAAGCCAGATAAACCGTCAAAACAAATAATTTTTTTTAAACTTTATCTACGAGTTAATAATTTATTGTTATCTTTCTATGCTTTTATTCTAATTTATAATGGCTTAGCCTGTTAAATATCATACATAATAAATATTTAATTTGAGAAGAGCTTTATCTAGGATTTTATAAAATTAATATTTGTATTATTCCACGTGTAAATAAATAAATAATAAACTCAGTATTAACCATTATCGTAGTAGAAAATAAATCATTATATCCTACAAAGCTAATATTAACCTCCCATTTGATGAAGGGAGGCCGCGGCCCAGGCCCACGTTTTTTATTTATTGCCCTGCTATATTGCTGCAGCAGCTTGGAACAAATTTTTTTGCAAAAGTAAAGAAATAATATTTAAATTGCTATAAATTTTTTAATATTACCATTAAATTTAATATAATGATTTAAATTTGAAAAACTCATTCTATTTGCTTAACCTAAGTTTTAAATTAAATTATATTAAAATTATATTGACATAGACGGGTCAATTTAAAATACAATAAAATAAAATAAGAATTAGAGTAACCCTAATTAACCAGCCCAATTTACAACCATTGTTACAAAAAAGAAGAAGACGCCCTCCTCCTCCTTCGTCTCCATGAAAGCCTCTCTAGCGGAGCTGAATGTCCATTGTAGATATTTTTTTTTTCTTTCTTTCTCATGATCAATCTCCATTAAGTATAGTATATGAGATATGAAAAATACAATATCTTATATTAATCAAATAAATTTAATCAAAGAGAAAAAAAGTCAAAAACTACACAGATTATTGTAGATGTGTGTTGAAAGAATTATAAATTTAGCACGTTATTTTTTATATATAAACCCGGGTACGGAGATCCATGGGGTCAAAGGAGGCTCTACCTGCCTTTATTTTTTATATATATAAACCCAGGTACGGAGATTCATGGGGTCAAAGAATGCCCTACCTACCTCCATTTCCAAAAAAAGTCAAATATTTTTTATTACTTTCTGCCTCATTCAAATAAATTCAACACGAGGGAGAGGGAAAAAAAATCATTCGACCACTCCATGAAAATTCAAGATCTTGTTCTTTCTTTCTCTCAAGATTAAACATAAAAGTAAATTATTATGGTTTTAATGTGTCGGATCACATTAGTTTATTTTTTATTTTCTCATTTTTCCACAAGATATTAGCAATGTTCTTGCACGCAAGTCTCCTTAATTTAATGTTCTTGCACGAAACTCAATTAAAACTTTGGTCATAGATTGGGGACTAACTTAAGACTTGCCCTTCTTAAAAAACCTTACGTACAACGGTAAAAAATGAATTCTTTACAAGTTTTAAATTCCAAGACGACGACGTATCGATCAAGAATTCAGCCCCCGTCTCCACGGCAATTCAGCCATAAAGTCTACTCCGATAATTATAGTGGGTGGAAAATAGGAAGACCAGTCAGCCTTCCACCACCACTTGGAAAAAGTTAATTACTATTTTACCCGTGAATGAGCGATACTGTATAAAACCCACCATGCAGATTTTAAGTTATTTATTTATTTATTTATTTTAATATGAACACGTTAGAATAATTATTATCGAAAGCGCAAGCCTGTCCTTGTAGATTCTTAGACGTGGCCGACACGGAGATTCCAATTATCAGTAGAACCACACATGTTTTACTCCAATCCGATGACCTCACAAATCACAGTCTTCTGCGGGCCCCAGGAAGGCCCTTCAATCATGCAACAAAAATTAAAGTGGCTGGAACTACGAGATTTGTTCTATAATAATATTAATAATTACTCCATGAATAATTATTAATTAATCTAACATGAGAAATTTTTAAAAAAACTTTTCTCATTAATATTCAATAAGATATTTATTTCTTGTTTTTTTTCATATAATTTTTTAGATTTATTATTCTTATATTTATTAATACAAGTGCTTAAAAATCACTGACTCCTAGTTTTATTTTATTTTTTTTATTGAAATTTGAATTCACAGTGATAATAATTTTTATTTAAAAAATAATGCTTGTAATAAAAAAAACATTTCATCAAAATAAAATAAAAATGCATGAATAAGGAAAATGAGTTTGTTTTGGAAAAAAAACGCATTTTTTTCATTTATATTCAAGTCATTAGAATTTTTATGAATATTTTTTAGTCACCGTTGGTTTTTTATTTAATTAAATATATTAATAATAATAAAAAAAAGACTTGATATTGTCAAAATAAAAACAAAATCACATGGACGAGAAAAGACAGTTTTGACTAAAAAAATAAAATTGTAAAAAAGAGAGTTATAAATTCCACAGCTTGCCACTACGGTGGTGGTGTCTCTTTCAAAGCCATAATGACTCCCAGGAAAAAATCGATGGCATCTTCTTACCTCATCTCTTTAGAATTTAGCTTCAATCAGTGTTGAAAAAGGGGGAGGGGGTTTACCTGGAAAAAACATGTTCACAAGTTGACTCAAAGAAATCGAGTGACCCATGATATTACATCTGGTATGCCCACCACCACCACCACCATCATCATCATCAACTGGATGGCCATAATCATCCTATCATTTTATCAAGCTTTTGGCATATGCAACATGTAATGCAGTGCGAGTAGTGCAGCTACTTTGATATAAAGGAATAACTTTAGAAAAGCAGAAAGAATTCTCCACAAAAACATTTTATTTCTTTTTACCGTTTGCAGAGCATCGTATAATTAAATAGAAACTTGGCCCAGAGTCACAAAGTCATGAATTGGGTGAGAAGATCATTACTAGCTGCTAAGAAATGTGAAGCACGGTCACAGCTTTACAAAGTAAGCAAGCTCAGCAACCCCACCAAAAGACATAATCACCGCCTTAATTATTCTAACCACAGAGAGATGATAAATGAAGAGTTTGTTAAAACCTAAGAAAAACTACGCTGTCAATGTTAACTAACCTCTCTCCCATGTATGGACACCCACAACCTTCCCTCTGGATTTACCATGGTCCTGCTGAGAAGGCCATGAAAAGAGATCCTAGTTTTTTCCAAAAATGATGGTCAAGTCCTTCTAGTAGTTTCCTGTGGCCTTTCTCTTGTTATGACACTATATGGGGCACCACAAGGGGTATAAAAAACCAAAATAAGTTGTACTTGACACCCCCTGCAGGTCTTAGTTTCCAAGTCTTTCTGTGTGTGTGTATCTGGATTCTGGCCTTATTATCACCAGATTCTCCCATGCCACTATGCCTTTGTTTCATTTAATATTTCTCATCTTGGTCCTCTTGACATCGAGCTTTGGCTCTTATTCTTGGTGCCCACATAACTATGCTCCACAAAATAATAGAAAATTTGAGCAGAAAACTGATCGTTTCTGGGAGTTCCAAGAGCAATCGAAAACATGGGTTGAAGTGGAACTGCCATATGGCCTTGTCTCTTGTGTTAATGACAACTGCACTAAAGTTGGTTCAATTCATCCGGTTACAAGAGATGCAGAAGAGCAGTTAGAAAGACAAAATGATGTTACCAAGAAAACTGAGAGTCTGAAAAGGAAGGATGGGGATGGAGGAAAAGAACAGAATTCTGAGATTGTTCTGCCATTGAGGAAGAGGATTTCTTTGACCAAAATGTCTGAGTCATCCATTTGGGTAACTGGTGAAAGTGGGTCTATCTATGAGAGGTTCTGGAATGGAGTCCAGTGGGTGATAGCACCCCATGATCTACCAGTATTGGTTGGTCATGCAATCTGTATCTTTATTGTCAATCAAAGTATTCTTGCTCTATCAGAATCAGGAATCCTATTTCAGGTACTAGTCTTTTTTTCAGCTCATAAAAGTTGCTGTCTTGTCTATATGATCATGGAAGAAACCATATATAATATGAGGCATCTTTGCAGTTATCTATCTTAATCAAAAAAAGCTCGTGGTTTCAATTACTTCTAAGATCATCTATATTTTGCTCCTTTATTTTATATCTACCTATCCTGTTTCTACAAGTTTTAGTTTGGCGAGGCAGAAATGTTTGCTAATTACTACTATCAGACCTGCAAACCTTGATTGCATAGTAGTTGCAAGAGCCTTTTGTCTTCCAGTAGTACTGGATTCAATCAGGAAAGTTATACATACTTTTTTTCTAGCTACCATCAAATCTGCAATCTGTGTCATACAAGCACTTGTAATCAGTGTAACCATGTCAAAACTCAAGTCAAACATTCAGGCATGGCACTCTTGCATAAACTGGGCTGGCTCTATGTTAATTAGCTCTAACACATGTTTTGTCTTTGAAGTTGCTTGTGCAATGGTCCCATGATTTTCTTCATGCATGAGCAATTTTCTCGTATTAGTTAATACTGTTCAATCGAAACCAAAACTAGTTCTTCCACTTCAGGACATATGTGCTAACAATCAGGGAGTGCTCTGAATTTGATGGTCAAGCGTGCTTTGACTTTGATGCCTGCTTGATAAAAATGGATTTGCTGATCACTATAACTGTCAAATGCACTACTGTTTCATGTGTTGGATCATTTTTTCTCCTTTCCAGATGAGACTCAGTGAGCGCTCACAGCCAATTTGGACAGAGTTCACACCTACTCTCGATGAAAGCACAAATAAAGAAGCAGGACAAAGTTCATCGATCCCAATAAAGTCAGGCGTCATTTCACATGATGGGTTGTGAGTGCATCACTTCAGTTTCAAGACCTTCTATTCAGTGAATTATACATACCAAGAGTCTGAAACAGCGTAATCACGTTACTTTACTGCAGCAAATGTAGTAATTAACTCCTTGCTTTCACTGCATTATTTGCCAGGACAATTTATTTCTGCACAAAGAATGGCTCGTTATTAGAACTTAGTGAGGCAGAACCTCCAAGGTAAAACTAGAATTTCTAAAACTAAAAGCTGTCTTAACTACAACTAGTTTTATTGTTTTTGAATTTTAATCTCTGCTTACAGAGTAGATTCTGATGGGGAGACTCTAATATTAACGAAGTTTATGCTGTAAACATAGAACAGATGGGAAAATCACGGGCGACCACCTGGTGCAGATGTTGCAGCAATTGCTGCTGTTGCTACTATTAGACCAGAAGTAGTATATACCGTAAGGTTAGATCTATCTCAAATCAACAACTCAAATTAAAAGAAATCAATAATAACCTTTTTGGACGGGCTAACACAAAGTATATCTAATTGAGAAGTGTACCGGCAAACATCAAATTAAATGTGAAGTTGCCAGTAGTTATAATCAGATATTCTGTGTAGGACAATGTCCCAACCAAGCCATGCTTTGTGGCTAAGCTGTCTCATTGGTTCTAGGCTATTATCTTCTTTGCCATTTGAAAAGGAAAAAAATGTGTGCTGCAAAGCAGTTCTACAGGTGATCTCTACGAATACGATAGGAGGTCAAAACCATCATGGAAGAAGCATATATGGACAGAAGGGAAAGTAGAAGATGCTTCTCTGATGCCATCGATGGGATGCACACTACATGGCTTGAGTGGAGACTACTCCATCTCTCTTTTTCTTTTAACCAAGGTACCATATTTGTAAATATAATGCGCACAAACACACAGACAACAGAAAGTGATAAAAAAAAAAAAAGGTAAACCAAATAGGGGGAACAATGTGCACAGCAGAAGTATTATGAAAATCTTCTTGTTTCCAAGGAAGCTAAACGATTGCCTGGCCTCTACTCACAATGTATTCTGTATTTCCAGGGTGGTAAATTGGTAGAGAGACGATTGAACCAAAGGAAGTGGAAATGGATAGTCCATGGAAGTCCCAAAGATCATCAGTTGACATCTATCACACCAGGTCTACAAGATGAGACAAATGAAAAATTCTTGTCATTATTTTTCACCACATCCTCTGGATCGGTTTTTGAGTATCGAATATCAAAACAGTCAGGTGAGTGAAGCAGTTACTATAAACTGTTTTCAATCTCAAAATGGTGAGGCTTTTCGCTATTCTTCTTCTTCTTCTTATGCTTTCTAATGAGATTCCTTTATAGACTCAATGAAGGACAGTCACATAACAAAGACAACCCAAGTATGGTTTTTCTGGTTTTCACTCGTATATATCCAATTCACTACTCTGAGACTCGCATATGGAAAACCAAGGAAAATGCATCCTCTGGGAAGCCATCAGAGAATGCTGTTCCATTGAGTTGAGATCAAGTAACCAGTTTATATATTTTAAATCCCTAATCCTAATTCTGGAAGTAGGCTTTGTCTCCCCCTGAGAACAGTTAAGGCAAAGGACTGGAAAATTCCAAATTACCTATTCAGGGAAGGGAAAGGGCAACTTTTGAAACTCCTAGGGAATTCCATGTGTCATGACTGGCTGGTGAAAAACAGGAATAACATATAATTCCTCTGGTTGCACATTAAGATTCTCATGGAATTGAAATTCATTCTTCGTTCAAAGCTCTTGGTATATTTGAAAAGTTGGCACAATAGAGAAATGCATCTAGCTAGCAATAAAACCAATAGAAGTAGTATTGAAAATAGGTTGTTCTTCTGCACTGCTTCTTCAATGAGATTAATAGCTTTCACAATGCCTAGTAAAGAAATTTTGGAAGAACAAAAATCACAGATGTTTTGTTTTTAGAACCATTTCTTAAAGAAATTATGGCAGATTGTGGATTTTTAAATAATTCAATAAGCTGAAAGCCATGGTTTTTGACTGATTTGCACCTTTGTGTGCCATTGAACATGTTTGCTGTTTGTAGCTAAATCATTGTTAAGTCAGACCTAACTTTTTCTCTTGAAGCCAGGCACTGATCAGGGAAACCAAATTCCTGAAGCATGGTCGAGTCATATGCATCCCCCGCATGCAAAAGTTGCAAGTGGAATTTCTGGGTTACAAGTCCAAGTTGGCAGAATAGTTTTCGCACTGCATGATGGTAGACTTGCAGAATTGCATCTACCTGGACTAGGTGGAGAAAATACAGGGCCGAATCATCAAGTCAATCTCCAAAAAAAGATATCAATTAAATATGTATGGTCAATATTAGATGCCCCAGAGACTGAAGGGTGGAATGCTGAGTATTGCAGAGAAGAACGTGGACCGATGAACTGTCTTGAAGGCATTAAAGATGAGCCAAATGATCACGGAATTACAAGATCAATGGCAAGAAGGCGAAAGGGAAGCCAAGCACAACAAGATTACCTATTTGCAGGTGCTAATGGACCAAAGAAAGTTTCGAAAGAAAATAGATTCCCAGATAATTGGATCAACACTAACTTTCGTCTGCGAATGATGCATGGAGGCAAATCATTTTTCCTTATTACTGATGGTGGTTTGACTTTTGAATATATTTATGCTGAAAATTTATGGCTTTGGCTAAGGCATGACCACCCAACACCAATGAAAGGTGCCCTTGGAAACTACAATGGAAGTCTGTTTTTGGTAGACATTTATGGGAGTCTGCTTATAAGAGAAAGAAGCGGTGAGGGGCTAGCATGGGTGAATTGCACTGCCATGAGGAATCTCGGACATGTTATCGGAGGCCCTCCATGGGATGGGATTCCAGGTAAAGCTCTGAAAGTTACAGAAGAAGATGCAATCTTCTTAGTGAGCAAAAATGGAAGACTACTGCAGTTCACAGTAAGTAGCAGGAATCAAATAAACCAGATTATTTCTATTGGTATACAACTCCAATGTGTACAAAAGATTAAAAGCATCAGAGAATTTATTTTCCTACTTCTGATTCACTTAATCTTTCATTATGTCATTGCATCATCACCATCCATACAAGTATTTCATGTGATCTGGCAACCAAGAAACATTACTGATTAATAGAAACAAATATTCTGAAATGTTACTTTAAACTCCTACAGAAGGCTAGAAAGCCACAGCAGAAAAGGTACTTCTGTGATTTTCCCAGACTTGTAAAGCAGCTCATTGCTGATCATTTAATCAAGTTTCTGTGCAGGTTGCCCTGAGGAAATTCAAATGGAAAGATTGTCAAAACCCTCCAAATACCAAAGTTGCAAGTATTGTTGATCAGGAGCTGTTCCGGGACAACATAGTGTTTGTCATCGGAAGGAATGGAAAGCTATACCAGTATAACAAAGTGACTGAATTGTGGCATGAGCATTATCAGTCGCAACATTTGATTTTATCAAGATTGCCTGGAACTGCTATGAGGGCATCATCACAATCACTTACAGGCTCACTATTTATGCTTTCAGAAGATGGTGGACTGGTTGAATATCATTGGAATACCGGTGTTGGATGGAATTGGATTGAACATGGAACACCTAATAAAGGTGTAACCCTGATCACTTCCCCTAGCCCATGCTTTGAAGGTAATCAACTTTTTCTTATTGGTTCAGATGGAAAAGTGTACGTTAGGTATATGGACAAAATGACATGGAGATGGAAAAACTGTGGCTTCCCATATGTGGGAAAATTAATGAACGAAGATCAAACACAAGAGGGTGGAAATGATGATAATGAAGAATGCATGGATAAAGATTTTGCAGCTAGCTTGGAGAATGTTGCAGAGAAGTATAGTGATTATAATAGAAACTGTGACCCGAAGGTTGGTATAAGAATCTTTTCCCTTTTTTTTATATATAAATTCATATACTAACTGGATGCTGGACAGCATTAGAAATCAATGATGAGTGTTTTAAACATTCACAGGTGGCACCAACAAGGCCAATCCCATTTTCTGATGATTCAGTTATCTTCGAGCTCAAGGATAGAAGAGTAAGGAACACTTGTTCATTTACTGTCTCTGATTTCTAATAATGAACATAAGTAAACTTGAGATGTAGGGTTTATCCTAATTCACAAAGAAAGAGCTGCAAGTTTCACGTAAACAGACCAAGAAAATGGAGTTGGACTAAAACTTGAAAACTACATGAACATTTTCATAGAAGCTAAACACATTATACATGTCAGCAAATGTTTTCTAGGAAACAGTCTAACACTCTTGACAACAAACTTATTAGAAATTTTATTCAGGAAGTTAAAAGTTGAGCTATTGATTACTTTCTATGTGCAATTTATGCATAATTTTTCAATTAAGAACCGAATCGGCCTCGGATTTCTTTAACTATAATCTCAAAAAGGAAAGGATTGTTCTTTCATTCCTTTTCTAAAATCTGAAACATTTTTCCAAGCTAACATAAACTTGTGGCAGATATAAAAATGAGAATGGTGCTCACGTTAATACTTGTGGCAGTTGGCAGAGATGCGAAGAGTGGAGGGCACACATTGGGTATGGTCACGCACTATTGGCACTCCAACAACCTTATGCATGGCCAATTATTGGACGGCTGTGGCTTCTTGAGGAAAACATACAACATACAGAAGAACATGTCAGAAACATACATGTATAGATCAGCTACTACAAGTACACGAATTTTGTACATTTAACAAAGAAGAGAAAGTAGGAAATATCGGACCTTCTTTTCGCTTGCTGTGGGAGAGCAGGAAGCTGGAATTAGAGTAGAGAATCATCAGGAGCAGAATTTCTAATATGACTGTTTGTACAGTGGAGGAATTCAGAGGAAAGCTGAGAACATGCTCATCAACCCCTAATTATAATATCATTGAAATGACATGGTATCCTATAGATGTGGTAATTTGCTGATAATTTTACTCTTGACTGACAGGCAAACAAGCAAGCAAGGTACGTTGGGGGCTTTCTTCCTCTTGGTACACGTACCTCCACTAAAATTCATCATAAAGTGGAGATTAATAATGATATCACAACGAAGTAGTTCATTTCTGCTCGGGGAAATATTTGTTTGGTTGAGCTTATGATGACACCATCGTCAATACCTTCATAGAAGCTCCAGTCCATTCGTTGCGTGAACAAGGGGATTTATCAAAGCATACACGAGCGTGTTGTAAATCTCATCTTACTAAAAACTAAAAATATATTTTATTTTTTTGCTTTTTTTTTTATAGATCCCATAAAAAAAAACTCAACCACCCCTCGAGCCATCAACTGTATACCATAATTTTGTTGGAGAAAAACGATAGGGATAGCCATCTTCCTAAAAACTAAAAATGCTATGTTTTGTTTTTTTGCTTTTTTATAGATCCCATACAAAAACACACAACCACACCACACCGTAATAGCCATCAAGCAATACAGCTGTTTACCATAATTTTGTTGGAGAAGTTACAGCAAGGATGGCTTCCGAGTATCACTGTGTACAGAATTGCAGAATGCTAATGTTTGAGCATACAAGAATATTGGAATTCCTTGCCAGGTAAGCACCACTTGCTCTGGAACCCAAATCAGTAACCAAATTCGGCCATGTAGCACTGGAAAAACCTTTGGACTCCAAAGCCAAATAAACTAACTGAAAAGGCCTCGCTTGAGCAACGTTCTTAATGGAACTTAAAAGCCTCGCAAAAATCTCAGAACTGAATATATCTTAAGCACCCAAATAAACCAGATTACTAAACTTAAAGGTTAGTACAAAATCAGAGTCAAATACACAGTGATTACTAAACTTAGAAATTAGTGTAAATCCATTCAACAAAAGGGGAGAAACTGGAGGGATTCCCAACAAACAGATGATCAATTCATAAACCCAATGAAGACAAGAATCAACCACGATCTTCCATGATAACTAGGTAGAAAATGCCTCAAAGCAAAATCATACACCTTCATAACAGAAATCTCAACCCATTAGTATCTCCTCCTAGGACTCCTTGAGCGATGTGTTCGTCCAGGTCTGCAAAAATTTGAAAGATAACAAGTTATACTCCCAGCTAACACAACTAAAGAAAGATCTAACTCAGATTTGAAGCAACTCATACATGGTCAAAGAGGACAGCGTCATGCATCAGGAAGATACTATCACTTATCTAGAATTTGATTGGGAGTCATATAATAGTAATGGACAGCACATCTCCCCAAGGAGATGAAACAACATCGCACACAGGCATGTACTATCTCAATTAAACTGTTCAAAAAGTAAAACGAGTAAAGAGCATGAAGAAGCAAGGTGAAGCTTATAAGCCCCTTAAAAACACCTGGACTATTTTATAAGAAAATCCACGTCAAAACCAACACTTCCCTTTTCAATTCACCCAAGTCTGAGCTTAATGCCATGTAGTTAGAAGCAGTGTGAATTTCACTGTATTATCTAAAACCACTCTATAAAAGTTTTATCCAGCTGAAGAGCACTACATATTCTTTCACCAAATATAAACAGCACCTTGAATTTGACTAGGATTGAGGGTAGTCTGGTCATACAACAATTCCTAGAAATATGTCATTAATAGCCAGAGTTTTTCCTTGACAGACGACAGGCAGGTTGAGACAATTTAAAACTCCCACTAAAGAAATTTACAGAGTTAGAAGACCCAAGTTATTAAAATGTTTTTCAAACTTCTATAGTAACTTTGATCATTACGGAGGAGACTTCTATGTAATTACACTGACATCCTCTCTATGTAATAATATATGACATCAAATAATTTTTCACCTTATGAAAGTAATGCATAGAGACAAACCTCATATTCTTTCTCTTTAAGGCCCAATTGCTGGGACCATTGCTGAAGGCCCAATCAACATTGATAACCTGTTCAAGCAATGTTCCCCCGTTCATTGAAGCTATTGCATTCTCTGCTTGCTCAAAATTCTCATATTCTATCAGCGCATAGCCCTTGCAAAACAAAAGGTATTATGCATTAACTTAATAAAAGAATACTTGCTTCATAATTTTCAACAAAAACAACAGGCCAATGTTATTGTTAATTGTCATGACCACAATAAAGGGCATGAAATCACATTCATGATCAAGAAATAAAGCTTTGCGAGGGCCAAGGACTGCAAAATGATATTGTACATTAGTGCTGAATTTGGCCACCTCAAAACCCAATTGAATCAATACCATGCTATACAATTAACAGAATTACATGTGGCTCCATAGATGTCAAATGTTATGATTTCTTGTTTTGTGTGGAATGAGTAAATAAACATTAGCTGCTTTCAAAATTTTGGAACTGAAAAGTTGCCAAATTTCCTTCACAACAAAGGTTATGCAATCATGCTTTGTGTACATATGCATAACCACCAGAGCAACCAGTACCAACAAAAATCCTATATATCAATACTCTCTCTCCTGGGTGAGCACATATCTGTAATACCATCCACACACATGAGTTAACATGACTGAAAACAGTTAAAGACAGTCAAGCATTATCAAAACCACTACGGTTTCAGTTCCTCACAAAAAAAAAAAAGAAGCCCAGCACTATACACAACCTTTCGAGCAAGTTGCAAATAAAGCAGGTGGAAATATAAAAATAGTACACAATTTAAGTGGAGTCAAGGGTAGATCATTTTCGACAATCAAGGATCAATGATACAGTCATGCAGCATGTAACACCATTTCAGAATGAAAACTAAATAAATCTGAGTTGCCACAGCTAACATCTCAGCATCCATTAACTTGCAAATTGAATAGAGATGATTTTTTTTAGAAGATGCCTATAATCATAACAATTAAAGATTCAACCCACAGTTTATACTTTAAGAAAAGTGAGATTGCTGTGTGCTATTTTGAATCACTAGATTTGAGTTCCAATTGAAATGTGAAAATTTTTGGAACAAATGCTCCAAACCAAAAATCAGTGAAGCACAGGGACTTGTAATAAGATTGATCTCTGTGTTTTGAATTCCAATCTAACAATGGTTTTCACTGATATGGCCTCCCAACTTAACAAAAGAACCAACCAACTACAAAAAAGATTAAAAAAAAGGAAAGGTTTAGCTTACCTTAACAAAACCGGTGCGGCGATCAAGATTCAAATGCAAATTCTTTATTTCTCCAAACTCACCAAAAGCTTCTTGCAAATGATCATCTTGTGCTTCCTCGTGAACTCCACTCACCAAAATTATCCATCCTTCAACAGCTGCAAATAGATGGAACAATTAACATCCACCACAAGTTTTGGAACAAAAAGATAACTGCTTTTTAAACAAATGATAACAGAGATCAGCTAGCAAGAACAAAACATTATTTGTTCAAGCTATAAGAACCTTTAAAGCACCAGGATCATTCACAAATTGCTTCATGAAATGACTAAGAATAACGGGGTACTGTTTTTTAAATAACAATGGCAACTGATCCAATAGATTTGTACTCTAACCAATAAAATTATTCCAAAACAAACCAACAAGATAGTTTAGTTTTGGAGGATCCCCGCGCAAGTAAACCATTCTAGCACAATGTGGGATTTTTTCCACCTAATGTGGAGCTAGTTTACATGAGCAGTCTCTAGTATTATATAAGACTCGATGCCATATTCCCCTAATTTCAAACAAAAGTTTCACTATTTTATTTTATTTGTTTAATTGCATCACATACACAGAAAAAAACAGCACATTCCATCTTAATTTTTCAATAATAAAAGTGAAAAGAAAATAATTAACCACATCAATTCACAGTTAAGAACCTCATAAATCACAAAACCAATCAAAACCCTAATATTGTTTTATTTTAACTTTCAATTAACTCTAAACCCCTAGAATTCAAACAACAAGCTAAAAGTATCTAGGGTTTAAGTTTCACTCACATCGCTGGGGGCCAGGCCCACCATCAGAACCGAGGGAATCAAATCCACGACCGGAGAATCGGCTCTGTCTCTCAGTATCAACCTCTTCTCTAAATCCACGGCCTTTAGTCTTTTTAGGAGCGGAGAGTGAAGGAGACGCGCTGCCTCCGGTAATAGCCGACTTTAACTTCGGAAGTGGAGCTCGCGGCGAGGACGAGGCGTCGACGTCGACGGCACCGTCTTCGTCCATCAAATCATCGTCCTCTGGCTCAAAATCCACCGCTTCTGCCTCCGTGTTTGCCATTATTATCGATTGGTTTCTCGCTCTAGAAATTGTGGGTGCTTTGTTCTGTTTCCCTCTCTAGAATTTTGGGAATTTTTCAGTGTTGGTTGTTTATGACTGAGTGTTACTTTCTTAAACGGGCTTTGGGTTTGGGCCTTACATGCCGTTTGTTAACGTGTTTAAAACGGTATTTTTCATTAAAAAAAATGAATATTTTTGTGTTTTTTTTCAGAAAATTCATTAAATTATATTAAACTAGAGACACTACGGTATTAATTAAACACATTTGCTAAATCACGGGTTCCGATTTGTTTTCCTACATACCCGACCCGAATGATAAATTTTACATTTTTATTTTCCGGAATTATCCCTCTCCCCGACCGTCTCCTTTGCGCCTCCACAACTGGTTCCAAAGAGAGAAATGGTTTTTTCTCGAATGAGATTAAGCGAAACGGCAACGTTTAGAGGATGGTTGTTTATCTTGATGGGTTCCGTTTCTTTTGTGGGATTTCTATTCGCGGCAGTGATATCGAAGCTTCTTCCATTGTCGGACAATCCTATCATCTCTGCCATTCAAAACGACAGGTGAGTTTTACTTAGCTGCTGCGTTTGGCTTTTTTCTTTTTCTTTTTCTTTTTCTTAAATCTAAACTGGTCTTAATTTGTTTGATAACAACAGGTATTACTGCTTCTTGGTGCCCTTGACACTTCCTATCCTGGTCAGTGCTGTGTATTTTCATTGGCTTAGCATGAAGATGTTCAAACATGCATAAGACTCTCATCAAGCAATGAAAGCTTGTCTGAATAGGTATCGCATGACATTATTTTAACTTTTCAGCCCTTGTTTTTATTTAGCAGTGGGCAATGAGCTTGCCCTTTGTAATTTCTTGATGTCTTCTCAAACCCTTGTGATGTTTGGTTGGATATTTCTCGTAGAAACCTCTGCGGTGGAGCTTATTGATTTCATAATTACTACTATAATTTAGAGTGCTCTAAAATAAATTTTCGTATAGGTGTGTTTTGATTGTAAACTGGATGAGTTTCGGCGCAAAGTCTTGTGTTTTGAGATAGTAAAGTTAGTTTTTCTGGATAAATGCTGAATCTTCTTCACCTCTGTTTGGGAGAGCTGTCAAAATGGAGAATTACTGAATTATTATTATTTTTTTAATTTTTAGATTGGTTTGATATTAAAAATAAATAAATAAATATTATTTTAATATATTTTTTAACCAATAAAAATATTTAAAAAACAACGACACCATGAACACCCCACTTCAGTACAAACCTCAGACTAATACACAACTGACAAGAAGGTGGGACTGGTACATAAATAATGTATTCCTTTTATTTTTAGTTAAGAATGATGAAGCATTGCATTCTCTTGAAATCTCCTCATGTTTTTTCATAATTTGTGATGTTTGAAGTTACAGGTAACATTGTATTAAGTTTGTGAATTATAAGAATCTGCCCACCACTTCTGGTTTCCGGTTGATCACGGCTTTCTTCTGAAACCCTAGAAAAGAAAGCTAGAAAAAAGGAAGTCCCATTAAGAAGAGAATGTGATGAAATCCAGAATAAGTGGCAAGTTCTCATCCACCTGCAGCAGGGATACCATACAAGTAATTTACTCTGTGACTAGGAGATCAAGGTTTGCCTGGAAGATAAAACAGGAAAATGGTTATGCCAGAATTTGGTGAAGTCAAAACACTAGAAACTTGAGCCATTGTTTGACAACTCTTCACTTCTAGGTTGCACAGAGCTTCATGTATAGTCATGGAGTCAAGACTTGGAAGCCATTTTCAGTAGATACATTTGAAAATAGAGACAAGATATCGAGAGAAGAAGCACAGAGAGAGAGCTCTTTGGAGGCAACAAAATAGAACATTTAATTTTATAGCAGCATGGACTGATCGATTTCCTATAAACAAAAAAGAATTTCGTTTTTTAATTCCTTTAGGGGTGGTGATGTGAGTGTTTGAGCTCTTCCAGATCAGCTCGGTTATTAGTAGCTATATTTTTAATATCAGAACAACATCAAAATAATTTAAAAATATTAAAACAAAAAAAAAAACAGATTCAATCTTCTACGCTGATAATTTGACAGCTCACACACATGCGAGGTTGATTCAAGTCCTCCGAATTGCTAATCACGTTTGTAAAGCAGAGAAAGGAGGACAAGAATTCATGAAGGGCATCATGCTAAAGGGAGAAAAATTATGTCTATCGAGGTTGGATTTGCGTCGGCCACAAGTGTCTTCTTCGAATTTTATCGCTTCCGAGCAAGAAGACATATTCCCTCATGTCTAACAGAAAAACGTTGCATCCTTCTGAAAAACACTCTGGAAGCTATCTGGCCTAGGTAGGCTCTCTTCCTTGGAAAAGATTTCTCAAGCTAGAGTCCCTGTTGATACTCGGGTCTCGACCTAGATAGTCAGTCTTTTATTCCATGAAAAAAAATTCAATAAACCAATTTTAGATCTGTGCCCATTTTAGATTGTTTTCTAGGGTAATGGTGTAGGGAAAGGAAAACAAGTGTTCTTTCTAAAGGGAAGTGATCCACTTGAATAAATAGCCCATTTCTTCCTCCATGCACCCAACTTTCAAAATTTGGATTGAGATCCACTCATTCTCTAGGTCGGGCTGGTTTCAAATTATATTTTTTAAAATTATTTGAAATTATATTAAAATATTTTTTTATTTTTAATATTAATACAATAAAATTAAAAAAAATAAAAATTTAATATATTTTAAATGAATCTCAATTTTAAAATGCATTTAAAAGCCACAGCTACCAAGCTACCAAATACTCGCCGTACAAAATAAAAGAAATGGACCCACTTAATAAAGACAACCCAGATTGAATTATTTTATGGGTATCGCCAATTTCTCCCAGAAACAGCAAGTTGGCCAGTGGCCATGATGCTGCCAAGGACAAAGAAAAAGAACCCATAGCCAGAGGCTAGAGAGAGGTATCGATATGAAATTTAATAATTGTTGTTTTTTTGTAATGTTTTTTAATAAAAAATATATTTATTAATTTTAAAAATTATTTTTAACATAAGTATAGAACAATGTAAAAATATCATGTAAAAATATCAAATAAAAATTAATTTAAATAAAAAATTCAAAAATTAACAAAACAACCACAAAAACAAATACATCTTAAAAATAATCGTAGGGAAAATGTTTGCCAAGTCCTTGTGCATTTAATGACTATTTAAAATTGTGATAAAAGTTATATTTAAAAGTGACTTTTATTTATAGAAAAATTAAAATAATATTTTTATATTTTTTAAATTTATTTTTAATATTAAAACATCAAAACTATTTAAAAACATTAATTTAAAATAAAAAAACAAAAATTTTACAAAACATGATTATACTGGGCTCTCAAGAACCTCTTAAAGATAGTTTGTTACAGTAGCTTTTGTTTATTCCTCATTCATTAAAAAAAACTATTTAATTAGTTAAATAACTTATATTTTCATTATTTTATATAATAATTTTAAAAATCTAGTTTTGTAAAAATTAAAATAATATATTTTTTATTCATAAAGACTTAGTTTTAAAAAATTCAACTCACAGTAGTTTTAATCAAATTTATATTTTATAAAAACTACAATTAAAAATATTAACATGACAATAAAAACTATTAAAATACCAAATACACTACTTAAAAAAAGTCCCTCTGTTGTTATTTCATGATATCAATCCATGAACAATATCTTTTATATTCAAATTGAATCCTAATGTGTTTTTGACATTATTTTATCAGTTTTTTTTCCTTAAATTGGTACATACTAGTTTTTTAAGATGTCATTTCTTTATTTCTTTTTTATTATTATTAAATCTCATTATTCTTCTTGATTTTATTTCCATCTTCTAATTATAACACTTGAAACTAACAAAAAAATGTGTTTTTTTAAATTTCTTTATTTCTTGATATTAGTATATTATAAATATAGAAAAATACTAAAATAATATTAATTTAATAATTTTTAAAGTGAGATGCATTTTTAAAAGGCAATTAAAGGAACCCCTCAATCATTGACCCCTTGACTGGAGGGGAGGGGCCGTAGGAAAGCCTTCTTTATACTGTACTCCGTATGGATACAGCACAGTACCCTGGCTCCTGAGTATGTACACCAAAGGCATGTGAACTGTACGACGGAGATGCAGAGAAGTAATTCCAAGAGTGCCGAGAGGAGAGGAGAAGATGGCGAATCTAGTTTAAGTCTTGCATGGCACCGTACGGGAGATTGTGTCAGAACGAAAGCAGGTGAGCGTGCAGTCTCAAGAAACATCAAGGGACGGGTGCTCACATGCGCTGTTTCAGGCGCGTGTCTTTCACCAACAGAGACACAGGACCAGTGTGGTTCCTGTACTTTGGTCTCTTTGTAAGAACATCAAACATGAATCCATTGTTTATTCATGTGATTATGACCATGGATTTTCTTCCTCCTTCTTTGACTTGGATCAAGTCTTTCACGTGAACCGGTGGAATTCAAATGCTATCATTTTCATAATTTTATTTAAAAATATAATTATGATTGTTTTTTATTTGAAAATATATTAAAATAATATATTTATTTTAAAAAATTATTTTTAATATTAGTAAATTAATTTTACAAAAAAATTTAAAAAATTAATTTTTTTTAAAACGCTTTTAAAACACAAAAATAAAAAGGAACACACACTCAATAAATACTCAAATTAATAATTTTTATATAATTCTAATATGTTAATGATTTTTCAATGTTTATTTTTTATAATTCCGATTTCGGTATAATCTAATTCAATAATATATTTCAGATATTCTTTAAAGAAAACCCTTTTTTTCATAATGCTTTAAAGAAAAGAGAATCCTTATTAATGTTGTATATTTATATTAATGTATTTATGTCATATAAGTGATTTTCTATGATATTGATTCTCTTGAATTAAATTTTATGCATTAAAATTAAGTTTTTAAAAAAAAACATTGGATTCTAGTTGTTCTAGTTAATGCATTTAAGAAAATTCTTTCTTTCTACCTTTTGTTTTTCAAATTTAAATTTGAAATGGAAGAGGAGAAAGCTCATTCAACACCTAACCAAAAGCACGCAAAAAGCCATTAAATAAAGAAGAAAAAAAACATCTTAACAATAATTAGCACATGATAGATTATTTTGATCATATATACTTGTTAGGGTTTGCTAAGAAGACATGGTGCCTGGAGCCTGATTCGTGACGGGTTGACTCTGAAAACCTGTTACTTGGAGTCTAATACGAGGAAGGTTTATAATTGAATATCAATCCAGCTAAATCTGGCCTGGTTTAAGACCCTTTTTAATTGAAAATCTAAATCCTAATTGCTCTTCTCTCTCAGCTAGACGACATTATGCTTCCCTTTCAAGTTGTTGAAAAAAAACTTCTTGGACATTTCTTGGAGGAACTACAACCTTCGACGTCCAGGTTAGTGCATTGGAAAGTGCCATTGACCAAAACAGATTAATGCTTGGATTTAAATGTAAGTCTGGAATAGTAATGGCCAAAATCATTCGGGTATTTTGCATGATCGAGTTCAAGTCCTTTATGGTTTAGGTTTATACGGCATCTGCTGAAACGGATGGTGAATGCATGCCGAACTCTTGTTTTTCATGGACTTTCTTTATCACATATTGTTTAGTTGAACGAGACTTCAACCATACAAAGGCTGCCTTTCGTGTCGATAGAATTTGTTTTGAGGACCACCAAGATAGAAGAACAACCTAAACAATCGATGTCAGACCCTGTCATCACTTGCTACTAACTGTTGAGTAGCGCATCGATCTGGATGATCCAATTTGCAGTCTCTGCTGTTGAAAGCTGTAAAAATGAAGATTCTCCTAGCTTTCGCATAGATTTGCTGAGAAGCAGTTGCTGGCGGTGAGGGACGTTGAAGTACATTTCTTAACTACAGCTAAATCTTAGAAATAATTGAATCACTGTGGCAAACTTCAGATAAGAGTGCTAGACATTGCAACATGCTATTCATCAAGTTATTGCTCCACCTCAACAAATAGTCATTCATAGCTCAAAAACGTTTACAGTGTATAGACTAAACTTTTTCCAGAATTGATTTTGTCAATCCGCAACCAAATTAATCTTGGACATGGCAAGGATCATCTACTTATTTTATTCTCTTATCGATAATGTTTTGGTTTCTAGGCAGTAGTACCTGGCATTCTTGAGATAACTGACAAGCTCTTCAGAGAATTATCAACATCCTAGCTTGTATTATTGTAAAGTTAGAAATCGATTAACTATGAATTCTGTCTAATCAAAATCAAAATCAAAACTGCATTAATGTAGTTTCTATTTTCTGATCAACAAAAGGCCATAATCAGCTGTTGTTTTCCATCTGCCGCTTTTCTTTCATTTTCCTTCAATGGAAAATGTTTGGGATCCGCAGGCAGGCGGCAACCATTGCTGCTACTGCTAGAGTACCTCGTCCAGGGATGTCTGCTCGGTAAGGATGTTGTTATTGCTATTTTTGAAAAAAAAAAAATCATTAGATTATCTTATATTTTACATCGCACAATCGTACTTTATTAAAATGATTGCAACTGCTGAATTTTATTTAACTTGCATTTGTAGTATTTGCTGGAGATAAGTTTTGTTGATACGTTGGACTGCAGCTAGCAAGCTGCTGGATAAGGTTTTTAAAGTTGGCTGGGTGGACGATTTTACGGAGAGAGTGCCTGGTATTAAGAAAACACCATTTCTCATGTAACTCTTTGTTTTTGTGTTTTTTAAAAATGTTTTTTTTTTATTTTTATTTTTTTGTGTTTTTAGATAATTTTTAAAATAAAAAAATATTATTTTAATATATTTTTAAATAAAATATAATCGTTACTTATAAACACTTTATAATGAGCCATAGTTTTTCCACTTTTATCATTATGAATTGGGCTTCAACAGACATGTAACTATAGTTTCTACTTTCTTTTTCTTTGTTATAATTAACTCATTTTCATATTTGTTGCAGTGTAGGCTTGGACCCAGTGGAATCCTCAGCAGCTGAGTTGTTAGCGTGTTTTGAGAATATGGTTATGGTTAGTTTTTAAAGTATTTTTTATTTGAAAGTATATTAAAATAATATTTTTTTTATTTTTTTAAAATTATTTTTGATAGTAGCACATTAAAATGATCTAAAAATATTTAAAAAATAATAATTTAAAATAAAGAAAAAAAAATTTACATTCCATAGTTTGTTGTTAACTCAGAGTCAGGTTGACCTGATGATTTATTTATAAACGAATCGATGAGTTGATAATTTACAAGTTGATCTCACGTGACTCAGTAATCCCAATCTTTTTTAAATTACTCTGCGAATCAAATTCAAAAGTGACAGCTATATTTTGTATTGCTCTTTCTCCAAGGAGTCCATTAAAATTCTCCGATACGCATCCCTCTCCCTTCGTTGAGTAGAATTTCAAATTCAAATCACTGTAGAACGTGCAGATTTATAGGCGTATTGTTTTTGGAAACAATTCGATAAGATTAATTTCATTTTGGGAAATGCTTAAGCGTGCGCGAGTGGTGTTAGCTCTTTCCTTTCTTGGTTTTGAGGCTGATATCTGAATCTCCCCTCCCACTTTAGCCTTGTTTTGTCCAAATCTGTAAAAGACAAGCCCTAAAAAGATTAAAGAGAAAGAAAGTGAGGGAGAGAAACCCAAAAACCAACACCAATCAAACAAGAGAGAGGAAAGTGAATGTGAGTGAGTTCACTCTCCAAAGGCTGTTGCATGTTTGCACTGCCAACAAAAGTTGTGGCTCTCAGTTTATGAGAGAGAGAGAGAGAGAGAGAGAGCAGTACAGCACCACAGCCAAACTTCCCTTTGATTGATACTCTCTCTCATCTTTTTTCCATGCCCAAGCATTTTGAAAACCTCGCTCCTCATGATATGAGGAAAAAGGTCCCCCCACCTCTTATAATAACAGTATCTCATCCTTTTTACAGCTTCAAGATCATTACTTTAAAATAACAAATCCCAGTCCCATTATTATTTGCTTTTTCAACGAAGTCCACATTTCCCCTCCATACCTCCTCCCCGTCTATCTACTTTCTTGCTCTGGAAAGGTGAAGTTTTTGTGGTATGTTTTTGTCCTGGGTTTTCTAACACCATGGATTCGTATGAAGCTACTAATATTGTGTTTTCAAGGATCCAAAGTTTGGAACCTGAAAATGCCTCAAAAATCATGGGCTACCTTCTCTTACAAGATTATGGGGAGAAAGAGATGATACGTTTAGCCTTTGGACCAGAGACCCTTCTGCAAAATCTCATTCTCCAAACCAAAACCCAGTTGGGGTTTCCCTCAAATACACCATCCACACCCTCTCCAGCTTTTATTCCTTCCTCTAGACCCAGTCCTTTGTACATTTCATCTTCAAGAATACCAAACAATAATGGCTTTGACATCACAAACTCCTCGTCTCCCTCTACAAATTCCTGGCCTTTATTGAGTCCTAACTCTACTACTTCACTCTCTTATGCCAGTGTTGTTAATGGAGCCAGTAATATCAATGCTGGTTCAACACCTTTTCAACCCACTGTCTCATTATCTAAAGCATTTTCTTACAGCAATAACAATGACAATGCTAATGATCTCGTTGATGAGTATGAACTCCAGGAACGCTTTTCCTTTCTCAATGATTCAAAGACAGATGATTTATTTGATCCAAGGGGAGAGTTAGCCATGAGTCCACCTGCATTCGGTGATAACAGTTTGCACAAGCGAAGTTTTTCAGTACCAGGCATGTGTTTTGGATCTGAAGATTCAAATTCCGGGTTTGGTTGGAAGCCTTGCTTGTATTTTTCAAGAGGGTTTTGCAAAAATGGCACAGGTTGCAGGTTTGTTCATGGAGATTCGGCTGATAGTGCTGCCATTGTTGGTTCACCGAGTGAACTTAATGAGTTTGAACAGTGCCAAGAAATACTTAGGTCAAAGGCTGCTGCCCAGCAAAGGAAGCTAGCCGCAGCCTCACAGTTTATGGCTGGAGCTACCTTTTTACCCCAGAATAAATGCATGAACTTCCTTCATCAGCAACAAAATGAAAGCCAAAGGTATATGCGTTACACATGGAGTTGAGACCTGAAAACCTTTTTTAGTTGTGCTTGCTGTGCTCCAATATTCTCCAAATTACAATTTTTTTAAAAAAAAAAGGGGTTTCGTTAGTTGGTTTTATTAACTGTGGTAGCTCCAATATGCTGTTTTAGATCAGCTGCAGCAGCTGCATTGATGATGGGGGATGAGATTCACAAGTTTGGAAGAATCCGGCCTGAAAGGAGTGATTTTTCGCAAATGGGATTGGGAGGTGCAATGAGCCCAAGCGCAAGACAGATCTATTTGACATTTCCTGCTGACAGTACATTTAGAGAAGAAGATGTTTCGAGTTATTTTAGGTAAGTATTTTTTTCTGTTTTTCCATAAAAAGAAATTGAATTTAGGACGATTTGTTGAGAACGGGTTACTTGCTTGTGTGGTTTTGAAGCTTTTATGGGCCAGTGCAAGATGTGAGAATTCCATACCAGCAGAAGAGGATGTTTGGATTTGTTACATTTGTGTTTGCTGAGACAGTGAAGCTTATATTGGCTAAAGGGAACCCGCATTTTGTTTGTGATTCTCGTGTGCTTGTTAAGCCTTACAAGGAGAAGGGAAAAGTCCCGGACAAGTATAGGCCTATCACCTTTTCATCTTGAGAATTTTTCTGTTGAGTTTCTGTGCGTTGCTCATTGATGGTTATGTTCTTAATTTAACGATTTCAGGAAGCATCAGCAGCAGCAACAGATTGAGAGGGAAGAGTATTCAGCTTGTCCAAGCCCATCTAGGATCAATTGTAGAGAGCCATTTGACCTCCATCTTGGTAAGAAGACGAGCAAAAGTGTGAATATCTAATAAAAATTGCATCCCTTTTTACTGAGGTAGAGTTTTGGTTTTAATGTCTGCAGGAGGTAGAATGTTTTACAATACTCAAGAAATGCTGAGAAGGAAATTAGAGGAAGAGGCTGATTTACAGCAAGCTATTGAACTCCAAGAGAGAAGGCTATTGAATCTGCAACTTCTCGACTTAAAGAATCATCGCCAACATCGATACTTCCACGGTTTGTCAACTGGGTCCCCCCTTCCTTCACCAACTATCTTGCATAGTCCCAACAATCAAACCCTCTTTTTTCCGATCGATGGCATTGACAAAGAAGTTCAGCATGGTTAGTTAATCAGCTAATCAATCCTTAATTGTTATTAACTTATTAATTTAGGTTCATAATTTTTTAAGAAAATGAAGGTAACATCTTCTGTGTTGCAGCAGAAAATGGTAGCAACCCTGATGCTGCAGCTGCGCAAAATGCGGTCGCAGATGCTGATCAGGAAGTGAGTCCAGCTTGCAATCACAACGATGGCAATGGTAATAATAGAGATAAGGAGGAGAAGTCCAACAGTGATGAAAGTGATCTCAATGAAAAGTAAGAAAGCACATTTATACTTAGATCCTGTTTAATTTCTGCTATATTCTACTTTATGTTTCTACTTTCCATTTTTTAGTACCTCTTTTATATTCTGTTCACTGTTGCTTTACCTGCTCCTAAATCCCCATAACTTTATGCTGTGTCATTTGAGCAGTTTGGAGCATATTCTCCCGGACAATCTCTTTGGTTCTCCTAAGAAATCAGCTGGTGACAACCTCACTGTCTTCTCCACGGCTTCTGTGGAGGTTGATGACAATTCCTCAAGCCTTACTACATCTTCTCCTAACAGTAACCCCTTAGTGCCCACCACCTCTCTCAACATGACCTCTCTTAAATCATGTTTTCTCCAAATGCCCAGGTAACATAGCAAGAAATCACTTTCATGATCCCTATTGAAGGAAGTGAGCTTCATTATCTGTTTTTTCAGGTTGTCTTCTGGGCATGGAACCGTTGGCATATAGATGGCAAAAGTGAGCATGGCCAGCAATGGGGAGATTGACTTTTTTTAGGGTGAGAGATCAGCAAAATTTGTGTAATTGGATACGATAGGCGCATTCAATCCTATTAAAGTTTTCAACTTGTCAAATTGGGTTCCTTTTTAATGCTGGACTTTCGTATCTTTTGCAGATAAATTGGAAGCATATACAGAAGTTAAAAAAGAAATCCTCTAGCTGCATAGCCAAAAAACTATACCCCTCAACAAAGAAAAAGATCTGTAGACAAGATCTCAGCAAGATCACCATTATCATCAATGCATACTACTTACAATGAATACATAAAAGCATACATAAAAGGACAGATGAACTATAAGGGAGTGGGGTCTTTCTCTTTTCCTCGCTGTTATGTACCCTCTCTGCGGGTATGTATGTGGGCTTGCAGTGTGCTGGACCACACAGCAATTTGCATTGCAGAAGACAATCATCTGTAATTCGAGTCCTTATCTTTATTTTGTTTTACCCCTCCTTTTGCGAGGTGGGAAAAAAATAGAAATGAAGTCTATATGGAAGAAAAATACTACGACTGTGTCGCTATGTGTACAGAAATAGACCCGAAGAGGTTAAAAAGAACTGTAGCAGAAGTTTTAACTACTTTACTCCATTGCAGACCTTGAAAGGTAAAGAAACGCAGACTCTAAGTGGTGGGCAAAAGCTGTGCTCTGGCGCGCTTCAACTTTTGTTGTCATTGTATCTGTCGTCATCCATTGGAATAGGGAACAGGTAGAACAGTAAAGTTTTATTTTTCAGGGAAGAAAAAGATAGTGAAGGGTAAATAAAAGATTGTTCTTTCATGTGAATAAAGTCTACTTTAGGGGACTCTTTTGTCTCATTAGTGGTCTTTTTTAGGTGGGCATGAATGGGTTTAGGGCCACACCCTCACATGGTGGTGGCCATTCACTTCTTTCCCTTTCAATCCTCACAGGTTTTAAATTATTTTCCTTTTTTGTTTTATAGGCGTGTCTTTTTCTTTGCTTTTCTTTTTGCTACCTTGCTGTCTTGTAGGTGTTGATGCCCTCGTATATTTATTTTTTTTATTTTTGCCTCTGTTGGTGGTTGTGATGATAAACTAGAGGGTTTAGCATCGCTTGGATCTATTTAGTGCACAAATTTTCCATAGCAGTGTGCTTGCCCACCATGTGAGGTTATTGTCCTATTTCGAGCATCTTGTTTTTGCCGGACCAAGGAGGGCCACTGCGGGGAATTTTGGTGGTGGATAACTAAAATGTTGGTAGATTTTCTGATATTGCTCTGCTTTGCACTAACCACTCATGGGGAGTTAGGATGTCAATTCCAGGCACCCCTTTAGCTAGCTGCCTCGGAAGCAATTTGCAGGCTTAGCTGTCCCCGATTTTGTCGATAAATAGCCTAAAATATTACTCAAGTGTGATGTCCAAATCACACTATAGGACATCACACTATTTTCCTTTTGCGTGGAGAGATTAGAGGCCTCAAAGTGATGAAAGAGGAAATGTTAATTACACCACTGCTTTGTTTCTACTTATGGGCAGGCTTATTGCTGTCTTGTCCATGGAGTTATTAACGGGTGGTCGGTGACAAGGGGTATGTGACGTCTCTCATTTTCAGGTCTGGGGTTTTGGTGTTTTTGGTGTTGTCAATTTTAACATGGGATGTCTGAAAGTGATTTTGTCCTTGATATTATATTATTGCCGAAGGGTATTAGTTAGCATTCGCGGTGTTAAAGATAGTATTTTTGTTGATATTAAAATAATTTGAAAATAAATATTATTTTGTTATATTTCAAGTAAAAAATATTTTAAAATATAATTATAATTACATTTCAAACAATCCTTAAACCTCCTTCATAATCCCCTTCCCTTTGAATATATTTCAAAATGCATGGTGCCCTTCAATCATAATGAACAGAAAGAAATGTTGCGAGGGAGGGGAGGCGTGAACAATGGAGTATGAGAGTGGAAAACAACTACGATGGTTTCAAGTCAAGCCATGAATCATTTTTGGGAATAGCAACATAAAGAGGGAAACTATTTTCTCTAAAATTGATTACGAATTTAAGATCTTTTTTTTTTTTTTTTTTTTGAAGTTGGAGGTGGTGTTTTTAAAAAAAAAAATTATTTTAAATATTATTATATTAAAAGAATCTAAAAATACGAAAGAAATAATTTAAAATTTCAAAATTCAAAAAATAACAAAAGAACGAGTGAACTACAACGCGATACATAGAATCCCAAGAAATATACCTCGGTCAGTGTGCCTTGTGAATGTGGAAGAAACCTGTCAGTGATTTCTGCAGCAG
>Ga0307518_10000430_pt1 | contig 32130 bp, 33 predicted proteins | sample 25_EM_MG_FD_203889 | JGI IMG/M metagenome (GOLD analysis project Ga0307518, IMG submission 203889) | Populus trichocarpa ectomycorrhiza microbial communities from riparian zone in the Pacific Northwest, United States - 25_EM | ecosystem: Host-associated > Plants > Roots > Unclassified | place... | reverse complement strand
CATCACGAGCGTCGAGTTCAACCGCTGCACCCCCGGCAGCGCGGACAGCACGTCGTCCTCGAGCCGCTGATACGCGGCGAGGTCCGCGGTGACGATGCGCAGCAGGTAGTCGGGGTCGCCGAAAAGACGCTGCGCGAGCAGGACGTTCGGGATCCGCGTGACGGCGTCTTCGAAGCCCAGCAGCGTCTCGCGGTCCTCTTGCCGCATGGTGACGAACACGAGCGCTTCGAAGTTCAGGCCCAGCGCGGCGGGATCGACCACTGCCCGGTACGCGCTGATCGTGCCGTCCCGTTCGAGCGCGCGCAGCCGGCGGTGGCACGGCGACGCGCTCAACTGGACCCGCTCGGCCAGTTCGGTGAGCGTCAGGCGCCCTTCTTCCTGCAGGATGGCAAGAATCTTCCGGTCCACAGCGTCCATAGGGAAGATTCTTCCACGCTCGGCGTAACATGGGGCAGAAGTTGAAAGCACCTTTGGCCGGATCGCGAATAGCTTTTCGGGCATGCCTCTCGGATCCGTTCTCGCCTTCTGGGGCGTCGCCGCCCTGCTCATCGCGGTGCCCGGTGCCGACTGGGCCTTCGCGATCAGTGCCGGGCTGCGCCGTCAGGTCCTGCCTGCCGCCGGTGGCATCGTTCTCGGCTACCTGGCCATGACGCTCGTGGTCGCCGCGGGGCTGGGTGTCCTCGTCGCGTCGACCCCCACCGCGCTGCTCGCGCTCACCGTCGCCGGTGGGCTCTACCTGATCTGGCTCGGAGTCAAGACGGTCCGCAACCCGTCGACGCCGGGTAGCGCATCAGGGGAAGTCGGGAGCCGGGGTGGCACCCTGTTGGAAGGGATCGCGGTCAGCGGGCTGAACCCCAAGGGGCTCTTGGTCTTCGTCGCGATGCTGCCGCAGTTCACCGACCCGGCCGCGCGCTGGCCGATCCCGGTCCAGCTGGCCGTTCTCGGCCTCACGTTCGTCGGCACCTGCGCGATGGTCTACCCGTGCGTCGGTGTGGGGGCACAAGCCCTGCTGCGCGCCCGCCCCGCCGTTTCCCGCGTCGTTTCCCGGATCTCCGGCGCGTCGATGATCCTGGTGGGCACGCTCCTGGTCGCCGAGCGACTGGTGGCGTGAGCCGAATGGTCCATTCCACCAGACAGGTCGCCGAACAAACCTGGCCGCACCGTTGGAAAATCCCATACCCTCCGATGCGGGCCGAAGGGAGCTGACCTGATGCGGTGGACCTGGGTGCGTACGGCGGTGGCCTTGGTGGTGGCCGCATCGATCGTCCAAACGAGTCAACCGGATTCAGCCGAAGCGCAGGTGAGTCCCGCCGCGGCCGGCCGGTCCGCGATCTACGGCGGGGGACCGTTCTATCAGGACGGACAGGGCGTCATGGACGTCTTGCGGTCGTCGGGTTTCACCACGGTCATCCTGTGGAGCATCCACGTCCACGACAACGGGGATCTGTACTACAACGACCACCTCGTGGTGAAAGACGGCCAGTACGTCGGCGACGCGGAGTGGCCGGCGCGGCTGCGGACGCTGAAGCAGGCGCCGACGTCGGTCGATCGCATCGAGGTGTCGGTCGGTGCCTGGGGCACCCCGGACTGGGAAGCCATCGACAACCTGATCACGCGCGACGGCACCGGCAGCGGGACGATGCTGTACCGCAACTTCCTGGCTTTGAAGAACGCCACCGGCGCGGACGCGATCAACAACGACGACGAAGCGCACTACGACGTCGACTCCACCGTCACCTTCGCGCGGATGGCGAACGCCATGGGCTACCGGAACTTCACGCTCGCTCCGTACACCGCGGTGTCGTACTGGCAGAGCGTGAAGAACGGGCTCGGCGGCCTGGTCGATCGCGTGTACCTGCAGGCCTACGCCGGTGGCAGCGGCAACGACCCGTCGACCTGGACGCGGTCGCTCGGCATGCCGGTGGATCCGGGACTCTGGAGCAAGAACGGCTCCGGCTGCACCGCGGGGGATTCGCCCGCTCAGGTGGAGAGCAAGATGAGGGCCTGGAAGTCTTCCGCGGGGATTCCGGGTGGCTTCATGTGGCTCTACGACGACATCGAGAAGTGCTCGGCGCAAGGCACGGCCGCCGACTACGCACGGGCGATCAACACCGCCACCACGAGCTGACGCTGTAACGCTTACCGCGCTTCCGCCGAGTACAGGCGGGTTCGATGGCGGAGGCGGAGGAATCGTGGCGCGTGTCCTGGTCCTGATGGCGGTCGCCGTGACTGGGATCGGGACGGCCATGGGGGACGGGGACCGGCTGCCGAAGGGGTGGCCGCGGTGACCGACGCGTACCGACGAACGCGCCATTCGGGTGATAACGGTTCGGCATTCGATGTATCTGATGTACACCCCATTGACACCTTCCTGCGATCACGGCGACTGGGTGGAGGAATGCGGTGACGGTGGAGGACGCGGGTCAGGACTACCTGACGCGGCAGATCGGGGCGCTGCTCGAAGCGATTCGGGAGGAGGGTCCGGTCGGCGAAGGCAGACGCAGTTTCCGGATCGCCGGGCATCTCGCCGCGGAGGGCGGGTTCCACCTCGGCGACATCCTCGCCGCGACCGCGCAGCTGCTGGCGGTCCATGCTTGGAACAACGGTTACCTCGCCGCGGCGGAGCTGCTGACGCGCCGCATGCGGGAGTTCGGCGCCGAGTCGGCGGAGCTGGTGCGGTACCTCGTGCGGCTGGAGACCGGCTGCGAGCAGGGCTGGCTCCCGCACGCGGATCGCGACGAACTGATCGCCTACGCCCGGCGGGTCCAGCGCGCGGACATCGAGGAGCGCGCGCAGTCCATCGAGGCGTCGTTGCCCGGGGTCACCGATCCCGAGCGTCCTGATCGGATGACGAGTGAGTCGTGAGATGGTGCTCGGGGTCCGCGAGGATGCCGCGGATCACCGAGCCGGCGGCGCCGCGAACGGCGGCCCCCGTGCCGAGCGCCGAGCGGACGATGCGCACCGGCGACCACGCCGTGCTGGGCACGCGGCGTTCCAGTTCGGCGAGGAGTGGCTCACGCAGCCACGGCTCCAGCCGCGCGTAGGTTCCGCCTAGCACCACCGCCGGAACGTCCATCAGATTGACCACAGTGGACAGTCCGACGCCGAGGTGTCCCGCGGCGGTGGTCACCGCGGAAAGTGCGGTGGTATCACCGGATTCCAGCGCGGAAACCAGCGCGTCCACCGTTTCCGCTCCTGCGAGCCGCAGGATCTCCTCCTGGCCGGCCATCCGTTCCAGGCAGCCGTTCGCGCCGCACGAACACGGCGGGCCGTCGGGCGCCACCGGAAGGTGGCCGATCTCGCCGCCCGCGCCGCGGACGCCTTCGAACAGGGCACGGTCCAGCACGATCCCCGCACCGATCCCGATCTCGCCCGACACGTGGACGAAATCCGGCAACGCCGAGCCGTGCCAGAGTTCGGCGAGTGCCGCGAAGTTCGCTTCGTTGGCGACGGTGAACGTCCCGCCGAGCCGGTCGGAGAGGTCGACGTCGCGCCAGCCCAGGTTGGGGGCGAGCCGCACGAGACCGGATTCGACCAGGCCGGGGACCGCGATCCCGACGCCGCCGACCGGGACGCCCAGCGCGTCCGCCTGCTTCCGGGCCTTGCGCAGGAACGCCGACACGCGCTGGAAAACGCGCGGGGTCCGGTTGTCCGCGTATCGGACCTCCTGCGCCCGGACGGCGCCGGTCAGATCGACGAGACAGGACGCCAGGTAGTCGACGCCGATCTCGATGCCGAGCCCGTGCGGGCCGGTGGGGGAGAGCGACACGACGGTGCCGCGCCGCCCCGGGCCGACGCGTTGCTCCGGTTCGCCTTCGGCCACGAGATCCGCCGCGATCAGCCGGTCGACCACGCTCGACACGGTCGCCTTCGTGAGTCCGGTGGCTGCGGCCAGGCCTGCTCGCGAGGTGCCCGGACCATCCGCGATCGCCCCGAGGACGAGCGCGGCGTTGTGCTGCCGCACGGTGTGCTGTCCCGCCGGGCGCGTGCCGATCATCGCGCGATTGTATTCGTTCGATGCCTGAACGAAAGCCTTGACCCGCCGGGCCGGGCGTCGATAAGTTCAGGCATCAAACTAATTGGAGGCGAGATGGCTCAGGCACCGACGCGTGAGGACAAGTTCAGCTTCGGGCTGTGGACCGTGGGCTGGCAGGCGAACGACATGTTCGGCCCGGCGAGCCGTCCGCCGCTCGACCCGGTCGAAGCCGTGCACCGGCTCTCGGACCTCGGTGCCTGGGGGATCACCTTCCACGACGACGACCTCGTCCCGTTCGGTTCGGCCGACGCGGACCGCGCGCGGCACCTCAAGCGTTTCCAGGACGCGCTCTCCGAGACCGGTCTCGTGGTCCCGATGGTGACCACGAACCTGTTCAGCCACCCCGTCTTCAAGGACGGCGGCCTGACCAGCAACGACCGTGACGTCCGCCGCTACGCGCTGCGGAAGGTGCTGCGGAACCTCGACCTCGCCGCCGAACTCGGCGCGTCGACGTTCGTGCTCTGGGGTGGCCGCGAAGGCAGCGAGACGGACGCCGCGAAGGACGTCCGCGCGGCGATGGACCGCTACCGCGAGGGCATCGACTTCCTCGCCCAGTACGTCCTCGACCAGGGCTACGGCCTGCGGCTCGCGCTCGAACCGAAGCCGAACGAGCCTCGCGGCGACATCCTGTTGCCGACCATCGGCCACGCCCTCGCGTTCATCTCCACGCTCGACAACCACGAGATCGTCGGCGTGAACCCCGAGGTCGGCCACGAGCAGATGGCCGGGCTCAACATCGTCCACGGCATCGGGCAGGCGCTGTGGCAGGGCAAGCTCTTCCACATCGACCTCAACGGCCAGCGTGGCCCGCGGTTCGACCAGGACCTCGTGTTCGGCCACGGCGACGTGCTGTCGTCGTTCTTCCTGGTCGACCTGCTGGAGCACGGCGGCTACGACGGGCCGCGCCACTTCGACTACAAGCCGCTGCGCACCGAGAACATGGACGGCGTCTGGGCCAGTGCCGAGGCCAATATGGCCAGCTATCTGCTGTTCGCCGAACGCGCCCGCGCTTTCCGTGCCGATCCCGAGGTGCAGGCGGCGCTGGACGCCGCCCTGGTCCCCGAGCTGGCGACGCCGACCCTGAACGAGGGCGAGACGGCGGCGGATCTGCTGGCGGACCGATCGGCGTTCGAGGACTTCGACCCGGACAAGGCGGCGGAACGCGGTTACGGCTTCATCCGCCTGTCCCAGCTGGCCCTCGAACACCTCACCGGGGCCCGCTAGAACCGGTCGACGTCGAGGACGGCTTTGGCGAACTCCTCCGGCGCCTCTTGCGGCACGTTGTGGCCGATCCCGTTCAAGACACGGTGCTCGTACTTGCCGGAGAACTTCGACCGGTACGCCTTGCCGTCGGTGTTCGGGCCGTCGAAATCGCTGCCGATCGTGATGGTGGGCACCGAAACCGCCGGTCCCTGGGCGAGTTTCTGTTCCAGCGCGTCGAGTTTCGGGTCGCCCTCGGCGAGGCTCAGCCGCCACCGGTAGTTGTGGATCACGATGGCCACGTGGTCCGGATTGTCGAAGCAGGCCGCCGAACGGTCGTAGGTCGCGTCGTCGAAGGTCCACTTCGGCGACGCGATCTTCCAGATCAGCTTGTTGAAGTCGTGGCGGTTCTTCGTGTAGCCAAGGATGCCGCGCTCGGTGGCGAAGTAGTACTGGTACCACCAGCCCAATTCGGCCGACGGCGAGAGCGGCTGCTTGTTCGTCTCCCGGTTGGTCACCAGGTAGCCGCTCACCGACACGAGCGCCTTGCATCGCTCGGGCCAAAGCGCGGCGATGATCACGGCAGTGCGGGCACCCCAGTCGAAGCCGCCGAAGACGGCCTTCTCGATCTTGAGCGCGTCGAGCAGCGCGACGATGTCTGCGGCGATCGCGGACTGCTGGCCGTTGCGGAACGTGTCCTTCGACAGGAACCGTGTCGGTCCGTAGCCGCGCAGGAACGGGACGAGCACCCGGTACCCGGCCGCGACCAGGCGCGGGGTGACGTCGACGTAGCTGTGGATGTCGTAGGGCCAGCCGTGCAGGAGGACCACCACCGGGCCGTCGGCGGGTCCGGCCTCGGCGTAACCGATGCTCAGTTCCCCGGCGTCGATCTGCTTGAGCGGGCCGAACGAGGTGTTCCCGGCGGGTGCCGCCACCGGTGCCGCCGCGGGCTGGGCCGAGCAGCCCGCCACGGTGGCGCCCGCTGTCGCGGCGACGACGGCCTGCGCGAACCTTCTCCTGCTGAGCATCCTGATTCCTCCCGCGAAACGCCTGGTACGGGACGAAATTAAGGGGATGGCTCGGTGCGCGGCGACCGTCGGACGACGTCACCGGTGTAAGTCGCTAGGCCACTTCCGGCTCGGCGGACACGAAGGCCGCTTCCAGTCGGTGGATCCGCGCCCAGAACTCGTCCTCCCGGCCGGATTCGAGAACGCCGAGGTAGCCGCCGGGGACGACGCGGCCCACGAACGGGCCGGACGTCCACACCCGCCAGCCGCCCGTGGCGTCGTCGCCCGAAGCGGACGCGGGATCGTCGGTACCGCGGATCGCCGCGATCGGGCACGAGAGCTGGGTCCTGGCGGGCCCGCGGTAGGCGTTCAGCAGCTGGAGATCGCCGAGCAGCAGGTCCAGGGCGTACTCCCAGCTTTCGGGTGAATCGCGATAACCCGCGACGGGCGTCAGCCCGGTACGGCCGAACACGCGTCCCATCGCCGAGGCCCCCGCTTTGGCGTTCTTGTCCGGTGAACGGCGTTGCGGGGCGCACGCGTCCACGACGATCAGGGCGCGAGGCGAGACGCCCAGCCGTTGGGCCGTTTCCAGGGCGACGAAGGCGCCCATGCCGAAGCCGATCGTCACGGAACGGGAGAACCAGGCCGTCGGCACCGCGGCGGCCGAGAGCGCGGCGAGTTCTTCGACAGCGGCGGCCGGTGGCTCCGCGAGGCATTCCCCGTGTCCGGGATATTCGACGCCTCGAACGTCCGCGCCGGCCGCCCCGGCGAGCGGGTCGAAGGCCCGGAGTGTGCCACCGGCGGGCGGAAACAGCAGGTAGGAGCGGCCGCGACTGTCTGATGTGGACAGTGAAACGAGTGCGGCCGTCATGATCCGAAAGATACGCGCCATTAACCCGAATGGGGTAACGGTTCGGATTCGACCAAGATCAATTCACCCGCGAGGGGGAGCTCTTCGGGAAAAGATGCCCGGCCGTGTCGTATCTGGCACTCCCCGTTCGACGTCCTGATAAGAGCCGGAAGGAGAAAGCGATGAACACCACGACACTGGCCTCGACCACGCGGCTGAACCCGGTGAGCCGCACCCTGCCGGTTCTGCTGGCGATGGAGGACGACGCCGAAGACGTCGGCCGCCTGTCCCCGGACGACCGCCTGACCTGCCACGTGCACGGCCGCTGGATCCACCAATGCGTGGCTTCGCCGCTGCACGTCAACCCGATCACGCGGCACCGCTGGTGCCGTTCGTGCGCGACCGCGTTGACCGTCTCCATCGACGAACTGTCCGGCGACGTCACGATGTACTGCCCTCGCTGCGGTCACGGCGAAAGCGCCGCCTCCGCCCGGCTGATCGCCGCGTGCCGGGCCAGCCTGGCGGCCGCGCGCCGCCGTTTCGGTGCGCGGGCCGCTTAACCGGCCCATTCGAGGACGCGCTCGATGATCCGGTCGCGATCCGGCGGGCGGAGATAGAGATAGTGACCGGCGTCCGGCAGGACCTCGACGTCGGCATGGGGGAGCAGGCTTTCGAGCCGCGCGGCGGCGGCGGCCGGATCGTGCACGACACTGCGCCCGCCGAACAGGGCGAGCATGGGCATTTCGATGGACCGTAGCGCGTCGTCGCTCGGGCGAACCTGGAACGGCACCCGGGCGCGATAGCACCGGATCCCGGCGAGAATCAGCCGGGCGGCGGGCTGGTCGAGGACGTCTTCCCCGGCGGACCACGCCACGAACCGCCGCCACAGGCGATCGTTGTCGAGGACGGACACGGGCAAGCCGTACCAGAACACGCGCCGGGAGAACGGCGCCGAAACGGTGGTGGCGTCCAGCAATCCGATCGACGCGAGCCTGCCGGGTGCGTGGATCGCCTGGTTGACCGCGTGCCAGCCGCCGGTCGAACCGCCGACGAGACGCACCTCGGTCAGTCCCAAGTTCTCGAAGACGGCGTCGAGAGCACTCGCCCGGTCGCTGATGTCTTCGAACGGGACCTTATGCACGCTTCGGCCCGCTTCGCCGAGGGTGTCGATCGCGTAGACCGCGTGCCGCTCCGCCAAGGCGGGGATCAGTTCCGCGAAACAGGCGGAGGTGGCCATGAGTCCTGGCAGGAGGGCGATCGGTGTGCCGCCGTCGCCATAGCGGTAAACCCGCGTGGTGCCGTGGTGCGTTTCGACGTCGAAGACCGCACCCGGCCTCGGGCACTCGGCCATGGCACGGTCGTAGGCGGCGAAGTAGCGCTTCTCGGCCGCCGGATTCCTGAAACCCCCGATTTTCTCCATGCGCGGAACGCTAGGCAACGCCGCGTTTCCGGTCTTGAACGAAAGTAAGGTGAAGGCATGGGCGGGTGGGGTCTCGTGGTGCCGCGGCGGGATATCGCCCGCGCACCCGGCGAGCGGGTTCTCCGATGGTCCCATCCCGCGCTGGCCGCCCACGTGTCGAGCTACGTCGCGCACGATCTTCCCGACGCGGGCGCGAATTCCTGGCAGGTCACCCCGTTGTCCGTGCTCACCTGGGTGATCGACCTCGACGCCCCGGTCCGCGGTGCCGAGGTTCCCGATTCGCCGGTGCTGGGGCTGCGCGACCGGCCGTTGCGCGTCGAACAGACCGGGGCTTCGCGCGGGATCGTAGTCACCCTGACACCGCTCGGTTCGTACGCGTTGTTCGGGGTTCCGTTGCGGGAACTGACGAATTCGGTGGTCTCGGCGTCCGAACTGCTGCCGGCCGACGCGTTGACCGAACGGCTGGCCGAGGCGCCGGATTGGCCGGAGAGGTTCCGGCTGCTGGACGACTATCTCGCGGCGAAGCTTGCTCGCGGGCCCGTGCTGGCCGCCCCTGTCCGGCACGCGTGGGACCGGCTCTCGGCGGGCCCGGTCCGTATCGACGCCCTCGCCGACGAAATCGGCTGGAGTAGGCAGCATCTCAACGCCCGGTTCCGCGAACAGATCGGGCTGAATCCGCGCACGGCCGGCCGGATCGCCCGGCTCAATCGTGTGCTGGCACTGGTGAGCCGGGCGTCATCCCTTTCCTGGGCCGAGGTCGCGCACCGAGGCGGCTACAGCGATCAGGCGCATCTCATCCGGGAGTTCCGGGCGTTGACCGGATACAGCCCGACCGAGGCCGGGAGACCGGCGGGGCTATTTGTTCCGCCACGTAACGGCGCGTGAATCGGCGCTTTCGTAAGGCTGCGAGGTGTACGCCAGCGACGTGATCGGATCGGACGCGACCCCGAAGTGGAGACGGCAGGACTCGAAGACCGCTCCCTTGGTCGAGAAGTCCTTCGGCGCGAAGCTCTCGCCCTCGCAGCCGGTGACGTCGGTGTTCCCGGCGCCCAGCAGAGAGCCCGGCCAGCCGCCGCTCTTCGTCTTGGCGGTGAGGATCGGGGCGTACACCTCCGCCATGTTGGATCCGTCGACGTTGGTGAGCTTTTCGCGGACGAAGAAGAAATTCTTGCCGCGGAGCTTCGCCTTGTCCTCGTCCTTGAGCGGCAGGCCGTCGATGTCGGCGTCGGGCGCTTTGACCGATTCCACGGTGACCGTCAGCCCGACGACACCCTTCGCGTAGTGGCTGTAGAAGGGGATGATCGCCTGCTCGCCGAATTTGAGCTTCGTACCCGGTTTGACCGCCTCGCCGGTGACTTCCAGGGTCGGCGTGGTGGTGAGGTACGGCTTCGGCGTCGTCGTCGGTTCACTGGCCGACGTCTCGCTGGAAGTGGTGGCGGCGGCGGTCCGGGCCTGGCCGATGGTGGCCGGTGGTGTGCAGCCGACCAGCGCGGCGCCGAGCAGCGCGGCGATGACGGCATGACGAACTCTCGGACGTGTGGGCACGACCGATCTCCCCTCGGAAAGTGAAAACATTTGGATTTCCCCCGAAGTGCACTTTAGCCAACGAGCGTTCACCCGATCGGCGGAGGTAGGTTGCGGACATGACCCAGGTTTCGTCGCCTGCCGAGGCAGCCACGAGGATCACCGGACGCGCCGTCTCCGAGCAGAGGAGCCTCTCGAGCGGGGTGACCGAAGTGGTGCTGGACAGCGGCGACACCGTGGTCGTCAAACGCGGCCATGCCCGGAACGCGATACCCGCGGAGGCCGCGGGCCTGCGCTGGCTGGGGGAGCCCGGCGCCGTGCGGGTGCCCGAGGTTCGCGGCCACGACGACGAGTGGCTGGTGACGGATCTGGTCGGCGGAGGACGGCCGACGCATCACGCGGCGGAGCGGCTGGGGCGAGGGCTCGCGGCACTGCACGAGGCGGGCGCGCCGACGTTCGGCGCCGCGCCGCCGGACGGGCCGGTCGACGCATGGATAGGCCTGGCCCCGATGAAGAACACGTCAGGGGAGGACTGGCCGCGGTGGTACGCCGAGTACCGGGTGCTGCCCTATGTCCGCCGCGCGGTCGACGAGGGAACGCTGACCGCTGACGAGGCCGCCGTCATCGAGCGGGCCTGCGCGCGGCTCCCGGAAGTGACCGAACCTCCGGCGCGACTGCACGGCGACCTGTGGAACGGCAACGTGCTGTGGGGACCTGTCGAAGCCTCGCTCATCGATCCGGCGGCGCACGGTGGCCACCGCGAAACCGATCTCGCCATGCTGCAGCTGTTCGGCTGTCCGTTGCTCGACCGGGTTCTCGCCGCCTACCAGGAGGTGGCCCCGCTGGCCGACGGCTGGACCGACCGGATCGGCGCGCACCAGCTGTTCCCGCTCCTGGTCCATACCGTCCTTTTCGGACGGTCGTACGCCGGGCAGGCGGTCGCGGCGGCGAAGGCCGTCGGCCGGTAGGTCACCGCGCGAGGCGGTCGAGCCATTCGGCGAGCATCGCGTGCTCGGCCGGGGTGAGCACGTCCGCGGGTTCCTTCTCCAGCGCGGCTTTGAGCGCGATCGCGCGGCTGGGGATGTCCGACGCCTTGTCCGCGCTGTCGGTGGTGATGGCCGCGATGACGTGTTCGCGCGCGGCGACGATCAGATCCGGGTCGCGTTGCCCGGGCGGGCTGGCGAGGTACGAGAGGATCACGCCCATCCCGGTCGCGTGCACCAGCTGCGCGGCCTGCTCGACCGGGACGCGCAGCCTGCCGGCCTCGGCGATGCGTCCGACGATCCGGCGCAGTATCGCGTCCGCCTCCCGGCGGGCTTCGCGGACGCGGGGCTCGCCGTACATGAGCATGTAGAAGGCGGGCTGCCGCAACCCGAACTCGACATGCAGGTCCCACCCTCGGCGCAGATCGGCCACCGGGTCGTCGGTCTCGCCGAGTGCGTGCTTGCCTTCCAGGTAGCTCTTGAAGCCATAGGTGGCGACGGCGTCGAGCAGGCCGTCCTTGTCGCCGAAGGTCCGGTAGAGCGTCGGCGCCTGCACCCCGGCGGCGGCGCTGACCGCACGCGTCGACAACGCTTCGCGCCCGCCTTCCCGCAGAAGCTCCGCCGCGGCGTGGATCAACCGGTCTCGCGTCGTCATGTATCGACGATAACACCTTGCCGTTAGCGGCGGTTCGATATCGGTGATACTATGATCTGGTTAGCGGCGGAAACATCTGATGGGAGCAAGTCATGGCACGCGTAGCGATCGTCACCGGAGGGTCGCGGGGCATCGGCAGGGAGTCCGCCGAGCGGCTCGCGTCGGACGGGTTCGCGGTCGTCGTCGTATACGGCGGCAACAAGGACGAGGCGCAGGCCGCGGTCGACGCGATCACCGGCAGCGGCGGCCAGGCGATCGCGGTCCAGGCCGACGTCGCCGACGAGCAAGCCGTCGCGGCCGTGTTCGACACCGCGGAGAAAACCTTCGGCGGGGTCGACGTCGTGGTCCACGCCGCGGGCATCATGTACCTCGCGCCGGTGGCCGAACTGGATCTCGACCGGCTGGACCGGCTGCACCGCACCAACATCCGCGGCACCTTCGTGGTCGATCAGCAGGCCGCGCGCCGTGTGCGCGACGGCGGCGCGATCATCAACTTCTCCACGTCGGTGCTCGGTCTCGCCCTGCCGGGATACGCCGCCTATGCCGCCACGAAGGGGGCCGTCGAGGCCGTCACCCTGGTCCTCGCCCGCGAACTGCGCGGCTGCGACATCACCGTGAACGCGGTCGCCCCCGGCCCGACCGCCACGGCGCTGTTCCTCGACGGCAAGGACGAGGCGACCATCGCGAGCATGGCGGCGCAGCCCCCGCTCGAACGCCTCGGCACCCCGTCCGACATCGCCGAGGTCGTCTCGTTCCTCGCCGGTCCGGCGCGGTGGGTCAACGGGCAGGTCCTTCGCGCCAACGGCGGCATCGTCTGACGCCTCGTGAGTGGTAAGGACGGTTAGAACCGTCCTTACCACTCACGAGGTTCGGTGTCGTCCACCCCGATCCCGCGAAGGTCGGCCGAAGTGAACACAGCGTCCGCCCGCTCGCCGAGCAGGATGCCGAGCACCAGTTCCATCGTGTCGACGTAGGACTCCCACAACCTGTCTCGCAGTTCGTTGCTCCGGCTCATCGACGCGAGCACGGGCCCGTCCTGCCCGGCCCGTTCCAGCACCGTGACGAGTAAACCGCCTTCGAGGAAGCCCGATGCCTTGACTTCCAGATGCTTCCGGGCGGCGCTGGTGAACAGCATGAACAGGGCCGAGCCGTCGGTCCTGCCGGAGATGGCGTCCCAGGTCAGCTCGAGACCGAAGAGTGACTCCAGCCCCTTGAGCAGTCGTTCCCGATAAGCCTTGAGGGCGTCGTTGAACTCGCACACGTCGTCGCTGAACCCATGCGAGTACTCAGGCTGGGCCGCGAGGTACGCGAGGGCGAACGCGCGGCGGTCATAGCGCTTGGTCACGAGCGAACGGTAGTGAAGAACAGGGCGGGCTCGCCAACGAGATACGAACCCGCCCGGTCCTTTGTGGACAGAACCGTCAGACGACGGTGCCCTCGGCGTCGTCGTCCGAGTCGCTCTCCTCGATCTTCCACTTCAGCTGGAACTCAACCTCTTCCTCGCCGTCACCGCGCTCGTGCTCGATCGAGAACTGCGCGCGGGCGGGGACGCGGAACCGTTCCCCGGCGATCTGGATGCGGAACGAGGTCTCGGACTCGAGCGCGTCGGCGAGCCTGCGCAGTTTCGCGACGACGTCGGCGGTGGAGTAGACGCGTTCGACGTCTCGGGGAGCGGTTCCGGTCACGGTTTCCTCCAGAGGTCCGACACCCTGGCCGGGTGTCCTGGCGCCATTCAATCGGGTGATCGACACGCGCGAGAGGCCGGGGTCACAGTGACCGAGCGAGGCGGAAGCCGACGTCGTCGACGCGGAACGTGGGGTGGCTGCGGCGCCGCACCGAGGCCCGGCAGCTCCACTGCTCGTCGAACCAGCCACCGCCCTTCAACACCCGGTACTCGCCGTACACCTCGGCGTCGTACACGTCCCAGCACCACTCCCAGACGTTGCCGAGCATGTCGTGCAGACCCCACGCGTTGGGTGCCTTCCCGCCGACATCGTGCACGGACTCCGCCGAGTTCTCGCGGTACCAGGCGATTTCGTCGAGCGGCCCGTAACGGGGGCCGGTCGTGCCGGCGCGGCAGGTGTGTTCCCATTCCGCTTCGGTGGGCAGGCGGTAGCCGTTCGCGGACCGGTCCCAGGCCAGGGAATCCAGCTCGTAGACGGGAGTCAGGCCCTCGCGTTCGGACAGCGTGTTACAGAACAGGAGGGCGTCCTGCCAGGAGACGTCGACGAGGGGAAGCCGTCCCGTCTCCTGCGTGACCGGAACCGGGGTGAGCAGGAAGGACGCGACATCGACGGTCCAGCTCCGTCGCGTCCGCCTGTCCGCCAAGGTCGCCCGGCCCGCCGGAACAGTGATCATCTCCATGGTCCGGCCGATGTTACCCAGGCCTTCCGCAGAACGAACGGAAGCGGAGCCAGCGCGATCGCCGCACTGATCCAGATGGCGTACCGGTAGTCGGCCGCCGCCTCCGTGACGAAACCGGCGAACATCGGCCCGAGGAACGCGCCGACGTTGAGCGCGACCGTCGCGAACGAACCCCCGAGCGTCGGAGCGCCGGGCGCCACGTGCATGACCCGCGCCACGAGCGCGGAACCGCAGCCGAACGACAGTCCACCTTGGACGGTCGCCAGGACGAACAACGCGATCGGGTGCGTGCTCGTGGCCGCCAGAGCGGCCCATCCCACCGGCAAAGCGCACATCGCGAGCACCAGGCCGCGCCGGAGTTCACCGTCCCCTTTGCGGCCCGCCACCGTGACCCCGAGGAACGCGCCGACGCCGAATGCCGCCAGCAGACCCGAAACCGCTCCGCCGGGAAGGCGGGCGACGTCCGTCGCGATGACCGCTAGGAAGGCGAACGTCGCGAAGGTCGCGCCATTGACCAACGCGGCCAAGAGCATCGCCTGGCGGACGGGAGGTGCTTTCAGCTCGCGTGCTTCGCGCCTGATCGAGACTTCGGGCGGAGTCGCCGCGTCGGCGGGTGCCGAACGGAACACCAGCACCAGCGCGGGAAGGCACAACGCGGCCACCGCCCAGAACGCGGAACGCCAGCCCGCGAGATCACCCAGCACGGCGCCCGCGGGCACTCCGGCCACACACGACAACGTGATGCCCGCCAACAGGATCGCGGTCGCCCGCGCCTGTTTCCCTGGTGGCGCCAGAGCGACCGCGACCGGCATCGCCACGGCGAGGAAGCCGGCGTTGACCACCGCCGCGACGACCCGGGTGCCGAACAGCAGCGGGAAGCTCGTCGTGACGGCGCCGACGACGTGCACGACGACGAAGGCCGTCAGGAACCCGGCCAGCGCTCGGCGCCGGGGCCAGCGTGCGCTGAGCACGGCCATCGCGGGGGCGCCGACGATCATCCCGACGGCGTAGGCCGACGTCAGCGCGGCGGCCGCGCCCACCGGGACGGACAGCTCACCGGCGATCCCCGGCACGAGACCGGAGGCCATGAATTCGGAGGTGCCTTGCGCGAAAACGGCAAGGCCGAGGACATAGACGAACAGGGGCAACGGACGACTCCCAAGAGAAAAGCGAACAGGAGGAGCCGTGCGCTGGACAGGAGGAAACCCGGCCGGACGCACGGAACAGCGCTCCGGTCACCGGGAGGCGAGACGACCTAACGGCAGGACACGACGACTCGCCGCCGGATGACCGGCGGCGGGGTTCTGTCCGACTCGGGGCTCGTCACGAGAGCGCACACTACACAGACACCGCGCGAACGGTCCAACCGGTATTGCCGGTCACTGAGGAAAACGGCGCTCGTTCCGCGTACCGGAACGCTTTCGTTGCCCACTCGAATGAACCCGAGTAATGCACTCTGACCTGCGGTTTTCGTGATTGTTTCGGTACTGGGAACCGACCTTGGATTCGGTTAACCTCGACTTCATGATTCCCACAGTTGTCTGGGGTACAGGCAACATCGGCCGCGCCTCCATCCGGGCCGTCGACGCGCATCCGGCGCTGGAACTCACCGGAGTGCTCGTGCACGATCCCGCGAAGGTCGGCCGTGACGCGGCCGCGCTCGCGGGGATCGACGGCGAACTGGGTGTGGCGGCGACCGATGACGTCGAAGCGGTTTTCGCGGCGGGTCCACGGGCGGTGGTGTACGCGGCGTCCGGTGACATCCGGCCCGCCGAAGCGCTGGCCGACATCGTCCGCGCGGTCCGGGCCGGGGCGGTGGTGGTGACGCCCGCGCTCTACGCGCTGTACGACCAGCGCAACGCGCCGGACGAACTGCGTGAGCCGGTGCTCGCGGCGATCGCGGACGGCGGCGGTTCGCTGTTCGTCTCCGGCGTGGATCCCGGCTGGGGCAACGACATCCTGCCGTTGCTGATCAGCGGGCTCGGCACCACCGTGGACGCGGTCCGCTGCCAGGAGATCTTCGACTACTCCACCTACGACCAGCCGGATTCCGTCCGCTATCTGGTCGGGATGGGGCAGCCGATGGACTATCAGCCGCCGATGCTGGCCCCGTCGGTGCCCACGATGGTGTGGGGCGGGCAGGTGCGGCTCATCGCCCGCGGTCTCGGCGTCGAGCTGGACGAGATCCGCGAGACACTCGACCGCCGCCCGCTCGAGGAAACCGTGACCACGCGCGCGATGGGCGAGTTCGAAGCGGGGACGCAGGGTGCCGTCCGGTTCGAAGTGCAGGGGATCGTGGACGGCGAACCCCGCATCGTCGTCGAGCACGTCACCCGGATCCACGCCTCATGCGCGCCGGACTGGCCGATGCCGCCCAGCGGGGACGGGGCGCACAAGGTGATCATCGAAGGCCGTCCCAGGATCGAGGTCTCGGTCGAGGCCACCGACGAGGGCGAGAACCGGTCCGCCGGCGGCAACGCGACCGCGGTCGGCAGGCTGGTCGGCGCCATCGACTGGCTCGTGGACGCGAAACCGGGCCTCTACGACGCACTCGACGTCCCGTTGCGACCGGCCACCGGCAAGCTCGGAAGGAGCGCGCGATGAACATCGACATTCCCGAGGGCAAGGACCCGATCGGCTACGTCTGGGGCGAGATGGTGCCCGGGATCGGTGTCGCGGCATCGAATCTCTCGCTCGCGGTGTACTCGCACACCACGCTGGGGCTGCGTGAGTTCGAGGCGGCCCGGCTGCGGATCGCGCAGATCAACGGCTGCGTCTTCTGCCTGGACTGGCGGACCGAACGCGACGGGGTGAAGGTCGAGGAGGAGTTCGCCGACGCGGTGACCGAGTGGCGCACCACCGACGCGTTCGACGAGCGGACCCGGCTGGCCGCCGAGTACGCCGAACGCTACGCGCTCGACCATCACGGCATCGACGACGAATTCTGGAAGCGGATGGCCGAGCACTACAGCCAGAAGGAGATCGTCGAACTGAGCATGAGCATCGGTTCCTGGCTCGCCTTCGGGCGGCTGAACCACGTTTTGGGCATCGACACCGTCTGCGTTCTTCCGAAAATATGACAGTGCTTGTCCAAAGAATAGGCCGGGGTGGCGGCCCCGGCCTATTTCAGATCGTCGTCACAGATCGGTGGCGACGATCTTTTCGATGTTCCTTTCCGCGAGCGCGGTAATGGTGACGAACGGGTTCACCGAGGTATTTCCCGGAATCAACGCGCCGTCGATCACGTAAAGGCCCGGATATCCGTGGAGCCTGCCGTAATTGTCGGTCGCCTTGCCGAGCACCGCGCCGCCGAGCGGGTGGTAGGTGAGATGGTCACCCCAGATCTTGTACGTGCCGAAGAGGTCGGTCCGGTAGATCGTGCCTTCCTTGGAGTTGATCTTGTCGAAGATCGACTTCGCCATCTCGATCGACGGTTGTTTCCAGGCGGTCTGCCAGTTCAGGTCGACCTTGTTCGCGCTGGGGTTCCAGGAGAACGTCGCGCGGTTGGGGTTCTTGGTGATCGACAGGTAGAACGAGGCGTAGGTCTCGATACCGGTCGGCAGCGGCGCGACCTCCGCGAACGCGCCGCCCGCCGCCCAGTTGTCGATCCCCGCGGTGGGGATGGACGACTGCAGCGCCCCGGTGGCGTCCCACATGTGGTTCGCCCGGCCGCACATGACGTTCCCGTTGTCGCCCCAGCCTTTTCCGACCTCGTTGCTGAGGTTGGGCAGCGCGCCGGTCGCCTTGAGCTTGACCAGCAGTTTGCTCGTGCCGACACTGCCCGCCGCGAAGAACACCTTGTCCGCGGTGACCGACTTCGTCGCCGTCACCGTGCCGCCGGTGTCGAGCTGCTCCAGCGTCACGGTGTATCCGCCACCGGACGCGGGCGTGACCGACGTGACGCGGTGCAGCGCCGAGATCGTCACCCGCCCTGTCGCCTTGATCCGCGGGAGATAGGTCTGCTGCAACGACTTCTTGCCCGCGTTGTTGCCGTAGAGGATCTCGCCTGCCAGCGCGGACCTCGGAACCGTGCCGGCCTGTTCCTTCTTCATGTAGTCCCAGTCGTACACGTCCGGGACGAACAGGAACGGGAAACCGGACCGCTGCGCGTGTTTCCGGCCGACCCGCGCGTACTGGTAGCACTCGGCGGTTTCGAACCAGTCCGGGTCGATGGTGGCGACGCCGAGACCCGCGTTGGCGCGCGGGTAGTAGACGCCGTACATCTCGTCCGCGTTGACCGTGGGCAGGACCGACCCGAAGTTCTCGCGCTTCGGCGTGACGGCCATCCCGCCGTTGACCAGTGAGCCGCCGCCGACGCCGCGGCCCTGGTAGACGGTGATGCCACTGAACTCTTCGGCGTCGAGGATCCCGGTGTGGCGCGGGACGTCCTTGTCCAGCGGGAAGCCGAGGAAGTTGCTCAACGGCTGCTTGGTCCTCGTCCGCAGCCAGAAGGAGCGATAGTCGGGCTTGGTGGTGTTGGCGAAGATCTTGCCGTCCGTGCCCGGGGTGTCCCATGCCATGCCGAGCTCGACGAGGTGGACGTCGACGCCGGCTTCGGCGAGCCGGAGCGCGGCGACACAGCCGCCGTATCCGGAACCGACGACGAGCGCCGGGATTCGGGCGGCGTCGGCGATCGAACTTTTCGCGGAAGCGGTCCCGCCGAGGGCAGCCGCCCCCAAGATAGAACCAGTTCCAGCAATAAAGAGGCGACGGGATAAATGTCCGGAAGCGCTTCTCCACATGGTTTCGTCGCTCACGTGATCTTCCTCACCGTTGAGGGATTTAGAACAAGTTATACCTGCGTCTATACCGAGTGGCAATAAAGACGGCCGATAGGCCACTATGTACTGCTGTGGAGTCCACTCGAGTTGATCGCTGGCTGTGGGCCGTCCGGCTGACCAAGACGCGTCCGGACGCCGCAGCGGCGTGCCGTGGCGGCCATGTCCGCGTGAACGGCAAACCGGCCAAACCCGCGACCACCGTCGTGGCGGGTGACGAGGTCCGTGCGCGAGTGCACGACACGACGCGGATCTTGGAAGTGACGCGGGTGATCCAGAAACGGGTCGGCGCCGCCGACGCGGCGACCTGTTTCATCGACCGGACGCCGGCGCCGCCACCCGAGGCCGCCGTGCCGGTCGCGCGGCGGGAGCGGGGCGCGGGGCGCCCGACCAAGCGGGAACGTCGCGTGCTCGACCGGTTCCGCTCAGGTGAGCGCTGACCCCGTTCACATACGTGGACATGATTCACATCCGTTGACGGACGCCAGGGACGTGAACTATAAAGACGGGGTCCGGGTGTACACGCCGCAACACCTTCCGTCAGTCCGTCACGGAGGTTTCGGGTGTCCCGAAAAAGTCCTCTTCGTCGTGCCGTCCTACCGGCGGTCGCCGCCGTGGTCGCCACCGCCGCACTCCTGCAGGTACCGCCCTCCGCGGCGGACGCGGCGCCGGGACCAGGCGCGCTGACCGGTCTCGACCTCGGCGCGGCCAATCGCCGCGCGCCGGTCGCCGGCCTCTACGACTGGTCGAAAGCCGGGTATCGCGGTGGTGCCGCGCTACCCGGCTCCGGTGAAGTGAATCCGAACGCCACTTGCCAAGTCACCGCGGCCGAGCTGGCGAGCCAGTACAACGTCAAGCCCGACGACGGCGCCGACGACACGAACGGGATCCAGGCGGCGATCGACGGGATCAAGAGCGCGTGCTCGCCGTCCGGGAGCTACACGAAACTGAGCACGATCACCTTCCCGGCGGGCCGGTTCGACGTCACGCACGAGATCCACGTCGACGCCGACTACCTGATCCTGCGTGGGGCGGGCAAAGACGCCACGAAGTTCGTCTACAAGCCGGACGCGAACACCCTCTACGACGCCCTCACCCCGGACGGCTCCGACTGGGACGAGGACGGGATGACCTCGGGCGCGGGCAAGGGCGGCTGGTTGTGGCCCGGTCGCGGGCTGTTCCGGGTCCAGTCCAGGGGAGTGCACACGTCCTACGCGAGCGATTACGCCGCCGCGCCCGCGAACCGCAAGGACATCTTCGAAGGCACGATCAACGTCCACTGGAAGGCCGGGGTGAAGCTGCGGGGCAAGCCGGGTGACACCGCGTTCGCCGCGCGGACGGGGGACAAGGTCGTCCACCTGGCGAGCAGCGGTGCCCTGACCTCGCTCGCCGCCGGGAACCTGGTCAACATCCGGGCGGCCAACTCGCAGAAGTTCTACGAGCAGCAGCAGGCGACGCCGACGACGTTCCCCTTGCTGAACATGCACATGCGCCAGCAGATCTTCACGATCGCCGCGCTCGACACCACGGCACGCACCATCACCCTCGACAAACCGCTCGAGTACGACGTCCCGGTGAACTCCACTTCGGACGGTTCGGCTCCGATCGACGGCGCCACCTACGATTCGAAGGCGGCACCGCTGGTCGACCCGGTGCTCGGCGTCGGGTTCGAGAATCTCGGCTTCACCCAGGACATGCCGGGCCTGAACCCCGCGGAGGCGAACAACAACTACGGCAACATGGCACCCGCCGCGGAGATGCACGGGATCGTGTTCAAATGGGCGGCGAACTCCTGGGTCCGCGGTATCCGCGCGGACATGACCGGCTCGCACCCGATCGTCACGGAGGAGGCGAAGAACCTCCAGATCGTCGACAACGAGCTCAACGGTTCGTGGAACAAGGGCAAGGGCGGCAACGGCTACTTCCGCGGCTCCCGGGTCTGGGATTCGCTCTACGCGGGCAACACCTCGACCCTGTTGCGGCATTTCACCTTCCAGTGGTCCGCCGCGGGCAACGTGGTGATCGGCAACTCGTTCGACTCCGACCTGAACCTCCACGGCGGCTGGGAACGCAACAACCTCTTCGAGCTCAACACGGTCAAGGTCCCGTACGCGCACCGGTCCGGGAACTGCCGGGCCAACTGCGGCGAGGAGGGCGGCGGCGGCCCGGACGACTCGAACTGGTTCCCGATCTGGTGGGGCGCGGGCAAGAAGGCCGTCAAGTGGTCGGGCGCCTCCGGCTACCGCAACGTGTTCTTCAACAACGCCATGACCAAACAGCTCGCGGACAACGGTCCGTATAACGACTTCTACGCCGACCGGCACCGCGTCTACTCCTTCGGATGGGACGGCACCGCCTACAAGCACCTCGACATCGGCGGCACACCGATCGCCGACTGGGCGAAGAACGAGCAGCGGGACTACACCGGTGGGCACGGGGTCGACGCCTCCAAGACCGATGCCGCGTCGTCGCTGTTCCTGAAGTCCGTCGACGGGACGCCACCGTCTTCCCCGACCAGCCAGAGCCCCACCACGACCACCCCCACTTCCATTACGACGACGCAGAACCCCAGTGCTTGCCTGAACGCGACCTTCACCCGCAAGTCGGTGTGGGACAGCGGGTACGGCGCCGGCTTCACGATCAGCAACACGTGCTCGGCCTCGGTGGGTTCGTGGGCGGTCGAGTTCGATCTGCCCGCCGGGACGACGATCACGAATTCCTGGAGTTCGGTGCTGACCAAGACCGGGCAGCACTACCGATTCGGGAACGCCACGTACAACGGGAGCGTCCAACCCGGCGGCACGGCGACGTTCGGCTTCAACACCGCCGGTCAGGGACTGCCGCTCGCCTGCTCGATCGCCGGAACGAAATGCGGAGGCACGGAATGACGAGGAAACGACTGCTCGCCGCGATCGCGGCAACGGCGTCGGCGGCGGGACTGTTCGGCGCCGTCGTCACGGCCGAAGCCGCCGCACCGAGACTGACCGCGACGTTCGCCCAAAGCTCGGCCTGGGACAGCGGATACGGCGGGAAGTACACGCTGACCAACGCGGGCGACGCGAACAGTACACAGTGGACGATCGAGTTCGATCTCCCCGAGGGCACCGCGGTCACGACGTCGTGGAGCTCGGTGCTCACCAGGGCCGGGCAGCACTACAAGGTCACCAACGCCGCCTTCAACGGCACGATCAAACCCGGCGCCACGGCGTCCTTCGGTTTCAACACCACGGGACTGGGCCTGCCGACCGGGTGCACGATCAACGGCAGCCCGTGCGGGGGAGGAGCGCCGACCACGACCACTGCTCCGCCGTCGACCGGCACGACCACGAGCACCCCGCCGACGACCACCACCACCAGCGTGCCGTCCGGGGACGTCGTCGATGTGAGCACCGCGGCTGAACTGCAGGCAGCGTTGGCCGCGGCGATCCCGGGCCGGACCATCCGGCTGGCCGCGGGAACGTATCGGGGATCGTTCGTCGCGACGAAACCAGGCACGGCGGAGGCGCCGATCACGGTGACCGGACCGTCGACGGCGGTCCTGATCAACGACGGGCCCTCCGGTGAGGCACCGTCCTGCCCGGCTCCGACGGCGGGCTGGGATTCCGGGTACGGGTTCTGGCTCTACGGCGCGCCGTACTGGCATCTCAAGGGTTTCACCGTGCAGGAAGCCAAGAAGGGGATCGTCGCCGACAACTCGCACCACACGGTGATCGAAGGGGTGCGGGTGCACCGGATCGACGAGGAGGCCGTGCACTTCCGCCGTTCCTCGGCCGACAGCGTCATCCGTGACTCGACGATCAGCCACACCGGGCTCGTGCAGGCCGGTTACGGCGAGGGCGTCTATCTCGGCTCGGCGAATTCGAACTGGGCCTGCCACGGGAATTCCGGCGGGGTCGACCGAAGCGACCGGATCCAGGTGCTCAACAACCACATCGGACCGTACGTGGCCGCGGAGGGCATCGACGTCAAGGAGGGCACCGAAGGCGGCGTGATCCGCGGCAACACCTTCGACGGTCAAGGGGTTTCCGGGCAGAACTCGGCCGATTCCTGGGTCGACGTCAAGGGATTCGGATACGTCATCGAGGGCAACACCGGCACCTTCGCCTCGCCGGGGACGTTCGCGAACGGCTACGAGACGCACAATCCCGGTACCACCCCGTCGTTCCCGAACGGCTGCGGGAACGTGTGGCGGGACAACAAGTCCGATCTCGGCGGCGTCGGCCAGTACGCCATCAAGATCACGTCGACGTCGAAGTGCTCGGAACGGCCGAACGTCGTCTATGCGTCCAACACCGTGTCCAGGGCGGTGAACGGGCTGACCAACGTCCCCGTCACGCCTTGACGGACGCCGGTGACGGGAGCGGCGCGGCTCCCGTCACCGGCGGGTCAGTCCCGGACGGCGGTGATCGCGACGGTGGCGTAGCGCGTGGTGAACCGGCCGCCCATCCCGTCGATCGCCGCCCCGACCTCAGCGAGGATCTCTTGTCGCACTGTGGATTCGACCCAGGTCAGCGAGCCGAACGTCGGGAGCTGGTCCAGCCATTCGTCACGGGTGTAGACGCGGTCCCAGTCGTAGCGGCTTCGTTCCGGCTCGGCGAACCCGCCCGCGTCGCGCAGGCCGTCGGCGACCTTCACGATGAGTGGCCCGTACGGGTCCGAGGGCTGTTTCGGCACGCTCTTGAGGTCGATCGGGGCGTCCGGCACGAGCCGCCGGTAAGCGTTCGCCAAGGCGTCCGCGACCTCTTCCGGCGGTTCGGGTACGTGCCAGAACGCGGCGAAGAGTCCGCCGGGCCGTAGGATTTCGGAGGCCTTGGCGGCGCCCGCCACCGGGTCGACCCAATGCCAGGCCTGACCGGAGACGAGCAGATCGAACCGGCGTCCGGCGGGCTCCCAATCCTCGAACTTCGCGACTTCGACGTCGATTCCGCTCTGACGCGCGAACTCGGCCATCCGCGCGTCCGGCTCGACGCCCAGCACGCGACAGCCCTCCGCCTGGAACTGGCGCGCTTCGATGCCGGTGCCGACACCGACGTCGAGGGTCTCGCGGCCGGGAGCGGTGGCGATGAGGTGTCCGACGAGTTCCGGGGGATAGGCGGGCCGGGTCCGGTCGTAGCGGTCGACGTCCACGCCGAAGGATTCCGCGGCCTGTCGATAGCGATGAGGCTCTTGCCCCGAAGGTAGAGTGGGCATGCGCCCACCTTAAGTGGGCACTTGCCCACTCGTCAACGCAAGGGAGCCGAATGCCGACCGGGGTAGCTTTGCGCGCCGTCCGCGCGCAGTTGTTCGACGCCGCCGAACGGGTCCTGCTGCGGGACGGGCCGAGCGGGCTCACCAGCCGTGCGGTGACCACGGAGGCGGACTGCGCGAAAGGCGTGCTGCACCGGCATTTCGACGACTTCGACGGCTTCCTCGCCGAGTTCGTGCTGGACCGGATCGAGAAGCTGGACGAGAAGGGGCTGCGGGAAGCCGTCGGCACCGGGACGGTCGTGGACAACCTCACCGCGGCGCTCACGGCGGTGTTCGAGTCGGTCGCGGTCGCGATCGTCCCGCTCGTGATCTTCCGTGACGAGCTTCGTGCCCGGTTACGCCGCGAATGGCCGGCCGGCGTTCCGGTGCTGACCCAGGCCGCCGTCATGATCGGCGACTACCTCAAGGCGGAACGGGATCAGGGCCGCGTCGCCGAGGACGCCGACGTCGAAACGCTCGCGGCCACGCTGATCGGCGCCTCACATCTGCTTTTCGCCGACCGAACCGCCCCCGCGCCGGAGCCCGCCCAAGTCCGGAAGGTCGTGGAAACGGTGATCGGGACCTGACGAAAGCCGTAACTCGCGTGTTTGGAGCCGTAACTCGCGTGATCAGGGGCGTAACTCATGAGTTACGCCTACAAACACGCGAGTTACGCCTCTGATCACGCGAGATCGCCGGAAGGAAATGGATCAGGACTGGGCGGCGGTGACGGTGTGCCGCAGCAGCAGCGACGTCGTGACGGGGCCGACGCCGCCGGGGACCGGCGTGATCGAGCCCGCGATCTCCTCGACCGCGGCCTGATCGACGTCGCCGACGAGCACCCCTTCGGGAGTCGGGTTCGTGCCGACGTCGATCACCACGGCACCGGGCTTGACGTGGTCCGCGCCGATGAAGTGCGCGCGGCCGACGGCCACGACCAGGACGTCCGCGGTCTTGGTGACCGCCGCGAGGTCCTTGGTGCGGGAGTGGCAGACGGTGACCGTCGCGTGCTCGCCGAGCAGCAGCAACGCGGCGGGCTTGCCGACGATGGTCGAGCGGCCCACGACGGCGACCTGGGCGCCGGACAGGGCGACCTGCTCGCGCTTCAGGATCTCCAGCACCGCGGCGGCGGTGGCGGGCGCGTAGGTCGGGAGGCCCGCGGTGAGGCGGCCGAGGCTCACCGGGTTCGCGCCGTCGACGTCCTTGCGCGGGTCGATGTGCGCGCCGACGTCGTCGAGCGTCACACCTTCGGGCAGCGGGGTCTGGCAGATGATGCCGTGCACGGACGGATCCGCGGACAGCTTGTCGAGCTCGCGGGTGACGTCCGCGCCGGTCGGCTTCTCGAGCTGGACCACCCGGCAGTCGACGCCGACCTTCTTGGCGGCACGCTCGATCGAGCGCACGTACCACGCGGTGGCGTCGTCGTCGGTCGGCACGAGCACGGCCAGCGTCGGGGCGGTGCCCGATTCGCGGAGCCTGGCCGCGGTCTCGGTGACCTCGGCGGTGATGGCGGCGGCGATCGCGCGCCCGTCGATCAGGGTCATCGGGCGAGCCTTTCGCGGACCTGGGCGATCAGGGCGTCGGCGCGCCCGGCGGCGGGGGTGTACTCGGTGAGGCGGGCCTCGGTCTCCTTGCGGAGCTGCTCGTCCGACATGGACGCGAGGTTGACCTCGACGTTGACCACGCCCGATTCGAGCGCGGACTTCGCGGACGAGGCCGCGACCGCGATGTCGGAGATGACGTTGGTGTTGGCGCCTTCGAGGATCGAGGCGGCGACGTCGACGACCTCGGCGGCGAGGGCGGCCGTGCGCAGCGGCACCTCGGCGGCGCCGACCAGCGCGGCCTGGATGGCGGCCGTGCGGGCCTGCTTCTCCTCGTCGGTGGCCTTGGGGAGTTTGTACGCGGCGACCACGGCGTCGAACGCGGCGGCGTCGTCGGCGGCGAGGCCGAGAGCGCGCGCACGGAGGTCTTCGGCCTTGGCCAGCGCCTCGGTCATGGTGGCCTCGTGCTCGGCGTACTTCGGCTTCCCGATGGTCAGGTTGCACACCATGGAGACCAGGGCGGCACCGACCGCGGCGTTCATCGCGGCACCCGCGCCACCACCGGGCGTCGAGGCCTTCGATGCCAGCTCGTCGAGCCACTGACCGACCGGTTGAGCCTCCACGCGATGTTCCCTTCCCGCTGGTTTTGTCGTCGCGCCGAAGCCTACCCGGGCGTTCCCGGACAGGCCGAAGGCCACCTTCGCGACGATCGACGCCGGCGAAGGTGGCCTTCGGAAAGCGTGTTCAGGAGCGCTGGTACTCCTCCCAAGTGAGCTTCGGCGTGACGGCGGGCCCGTCGTCGGCACCGCGGCCGGCGAGGCCGTTGTAGCCGAGGTAGTAGTCGCCGGCCTGGTGCTGCGCACCGGACGACAGGTCCGGATCGGACAGTGCGATGGCGTGGATGTGGTAGTCGAAGCCCTGGGCCGGAGTCCGGACCCAAGCCGCGAATCCCACCTGGCGCAGCTTCCGCGCGACGTCGGTCCGCGTGGTCGAGGACATGCCCTCGACACCGATGTCGAGCGCGCCGCCCCCGTCGTGCGTCCCGGCCGAAGCGCCGACGCCGCCGGGATTGTACGAGCCCTGCGTGATGGTGAGCTGCCTGCCGAGCAGACCCTCGGCCTTCACCAGCATCGCCTTGGTCCGGGTGTTCATCGTCTTGCCGTGGTAGGTCAGGCGGCTACCCGCCGAGACCACCGCGGTGACGGTGTAACGGTTCTCGCCCAGCTTCTCGAGCGATGTCTTTCCCGGCAGGCCGGAGGCGTCGATCCCGGTGTAGCCCAGCGACTTCTGGTAGCTGGAGTACGCCGTGATCGTCGACGTGCCGAAGTGGCCGTCGACGTATTGCTGGTCGAGCAGCCCCTTGGCGGCCAGTGCCTGCTCCACCAGCAGCACGCTGTCCTTGGCCCCGGGGGTCAGCGCGCTGTCGGCTCGGCGCGGGTCGATCTGAGCGGCCTTGAGCACCGCTTCCATGCTGGCCGTCGGCAACGCGGTCACTTCGGCGCCGGCCGGTGCGGCGACGCCGAAGGAGAGCGCGGTCGCTGTCGCGAGCACGGCTACCTTGGTCAACAATTCCTGCCTCCTGAACGGATTCGGTTTGTCCGGGAAGCATGGGCAGCGGGAATACAAGGGCCGTACAAACGAACTTTCTCAGGTCCTTATCGCCCGGTCGGGTGTCACTCCGGCGAAACCGGGGGTGAGCTGATAAGACTTCCGGTGGACGCCGAAAGGTCGAGACCCATGGTGCTAAGTACTCCGCCACCCTCAAGGGTTCATCTCAGACTGCTCGCGGCGGCAGACGCGTCCCCTCCGGCCCGGCGCCGGGACCGGTACGGCGAGATCGCCGACCGGCGGCTGGCCGCGATCCTCGCCGCGGAGGACGTGGCGGAAGAGCACGGGCTCAGCGCACACGTCCGGACGACCTGTTACGTCCACCGCCGCTGGGTGCATCAGTGCATCTCGGATCCGATGCACGTCTTGATCGTCACGGGGCATCGGTGGTGCCGCCGCTGCGATCGCACGGTCGAGGTCCGGGTCGACGAGACCTTCCCGGGATCGGTCGAGCTCTTCTGCGACGGCTGCGGCGTCCCGCCGGACACGGTCGCGAACCGTGAGGTCCTCCTCGCCTGCCGGACCAGCCTGAGCGCGATGCACGGCGGGGAAGCGTCGACGCTCTACGTCGTCCCGGACCGCTGACCGGCACCCGAACGCACCGCTCGATGGCGCCGAACGGCCCTGTCGCCGTGGGCTGCCCGGCGTAGTCAGTGGTTTGGACCACCACTGTTACCGAAGCGTGATCTGGACATATCGCACGGACGGCTACTTTGTTGTGGCGCGCAACGAATTGCTTCGCCCGTGGATTTCCAACGCCGGAGGTGTCACGACGTGAATCGGATCTTTGTGCAGCCCAAACGGCGGAAACGGGTCCGGGGCGTGCTCGCCCTCGGCCTTTCCGCACTCCTGATCGCGGCGGGGCTCGGCGGTGCCACCGCCGCGGCCGCCGACTACAGCCAGAGCGCCGCGTCCTTGAACGCGACGCAGGCACAGTTCTCCTTCACGCCGGCGAGCCCCGCGCGCTACGTCGACATCCACTACACCGGTGTTCCGGGAGTGGGGCAGCAGAACGTCCGCATGACCGACAACGGGGGCACGTGGCGGCACACCGTCGGCTCGCTGTCGGCGGGCACGGTGCTCGACTACTGGTTCACCTACGAGAAGAACGGGCCGCAGTACGACACCCCGCACTTCACGTACACCCACGGAGGCGGCGGCACGACCGTCGCGTCCCCGACCTTCGATCCGCCCGGCGGCAGTTACCCGAGCGCCCGTTCGGTGACCCTGTCGAGCGCGACCGCGGGCGCGACGATCCGGTACACAGTGGACGGTTCGACGCCGACGGCTTCGTCCACTTTGTACACCGGGCCGATCACGGTCTCCGCGTCCTCGACGATCTCCGCGATCGCGCTCAAATCCGGCTCGGCGAACTCCCCGGTGGCGTCGGCGACCTACACGATCGGATCGACACAGGCGACCTGCCCGGTTCAGGCCGAGGTCCCGGACTTCGGCCCGAACGTGCGGATCTTCGACCCTGGCATGTCCGCGGCGTCGATCCAGTCCCGGCTCGACGCGGACTTCAACGCGCAGAAGGACACTCTGACCGCGCAGTTCACCGAGCGACGGTACGCGCACCTGTTCAAGCCCGGTGTGTACAACGGCATCCACGACAACGTCGGCTACTACACCTCCGTCGCGGGCCTCGGCCAGAACCCGGGCGACGTGGTGCTCAACGGTGACGTGACCGTCGACGCGTTCAACGAGTCGGACAAGGGTGTGGCGCTGCAGAACTTCTGGCGCTCGGCAGAGAACCTGGCCGTCGTCCCGAGCGGTGGCTCGACCCGCTGGGCCGTCGCGCAGGCCGCGCCGTTCCGCCGGATGGACATCCGTGGCGGGCTCCAGCTCTATCCCGCCAGCTACGGGTTCGCGAGCGGTGGCTACACCGCCGACACGAAGGTCTCCGGACAGGCCGCGTCGATCTCGCAGCAGCAGTGGTACACGCGGGACAGCAGCTACGGCAGCTGGGACGGCGGCGTCTGGAACATGGTCTTCTCCGGGACGAGCGGCGCTCCCGCGAACACCTTCCCGAATCCGCCGGAGACGACGCTCGGCACCACGCCGGTGTCCCGCGACGTCCCGTATCTCTACCTCGACAGCTCCGGCAAATACCGCGTGTTCCTGCCCTCCTTGCGCACCAACGCTTCCGGGCCGAGCTGGGCCAACGGCGGCACCCAAGGCTCTTCGCTGCCGATGAGCCAGTTCTACGTCGTGAAGGCGGGGGACACGGCGTCGTCGATCAACACCGCGCTCTCCCAGGGCTGCAACCTGTTCTTCACGCCGGGCGTCTATCACCTGAACCAGACGCTGAACGTGACCAAGGCGAACACCGTCGTGCTCGGTGTCGGCTACCCGACGCTGGTGCCGGACAACGGCGTCGACGCCATGAAGGTCGCGGACGTGGACGGCGTCCGGCTCAAGGGGTTGCTGTTCGACGCCGGAGCGACCAACTCGCAGTCGCTGCTCACGGTCGGCCAGGCGGGCTCGACGGCGAACCACGCGGCGAATCCGACGACCTTGCAGGACGTGTTCTTCCGGATCGGCGGCCAGATCGCGGGGAAGGCGACTAACAGCCTGATCGTCAACAGCCGGGACACGATCATCGACCACATCTGGGCCTGGCGGGCCGACCACGGCAACGCGGGCACCTACGGCTGGACGATCAACACCGGCGACACCGGCGTGGTCGTCAACGGCGACAACGTGCTGGCGACCGGCCTGTTCGTCGAGCACTACCAGAAATACCAGGTGATCTGGAACGGCCAGAACGGCAGGACGATCTTCTTCCAGAACGAGATCCCATACGACGTCCCGGACCAGGCCGGCTGGAAGAGTCCCAACGGGCTGAACGGGTACGCCGCCTACAAGGTGGGGGACAACGTGACCACGCACGAAGCGTGGGGCCTCGGCAGCTACTGCTTCTTCAACGACAACCCGTCGGTGAACCTGTATCACGCGTTCGAGGTGCCGAACCGCTCCGGCGTCCGGTTCCACAACCTGGTGACGGTCTCGTTGAACTACAAGGGGACCATCACCCACGTGATCAACGACGCCGGGGCGGTGACGCCACCGGACACGCGGCCGAGCAACCTGGTGAGCTACCCGTAACGCCGGGCTGAAGGGCGCTTTCCCCGTGTGTTGGTACGGCTGGTCGGGCACCTGAAGTACATGAAGGCCTCCTTCACCATGAGGCACAGAGGCGTTCGCAGGAGCAGGCTCAGCCAAGAGATCCGGATCTCGACTGTCCACAAGGGACACGAATCGAGGCCAAGGTGCCCGATTCAGGCGTTTTGCGCGTCTTGACGCGGGGTCGTGAGTGTTTTTGGTCGTTCTAACCCTCTTTACCACTCACGACCCCTGCGAATAACCGTGCATAAGCGCACAAATGGGACATCAATTTGCCCGAAAGTGTCCCGTGTGGACACTCGATGCCCGTGCCCGCACTGTCAACGTTCGGAACCCAGGCCTTTACGGACCCGACCCGCGGAACATCCGAGTGCGGCCTTCGATCACGCGCCTTCACCTTCTTGTATAACGCCCTATACCGTGCGGCGCTGAGCGTCCGCCACGATCCATGGCTAGGCTCAACGCCATGACCAGCAGCGATGCCCCCGTCGTCGTCGAAGAACTGCGCACCCTCTTCCGTTCCGGTGTCACGAAACCGGTGGAGTGGCGGCGCACGCAGCTCACGGGCCTGCGGAGGCTCCTGTCGGAGCAGACCGATGTCTTCCTCAAGGCGCTTTACGCCGATCTGCGTAAGAACACCGCCGAGGCGAAGCGCGCGGAGATCGCGCTCGTACGGAACGAGATCGACCACACGCTGGAGAATCTCGACTCCTGGCTGAGCCCGGAGCCCGCCGACCTGCCGCATCCGCTGCGCCCGGCCGACGGCCGCGTCGTTCGTGAGCCGCTCGGGGTCGCGCTGATCATCGGGCCGTGGAACTACCCGCTGCAGCTGGTGCTCGCGCCGTTGGTCGGCGCGCTGGCGGCGGGCAACTGCGCGGTCGTGAAGCCGAGCGAGCTGTCGCCGAACACCTCGGCCGCGATCGCGGAGCATCTGCCGAACTACGTCTAGGGCGTCCGTGTCGTCGAAGGAGCGATCCCCGAGACGACGGCGTTGCTGGAGCAGAAGTTCGACACCATCTTCTACACCGGCAACGGGACGGTCGGCCGGATCGTCATGGCCGCGGCGGCGAAGCATCTCACGCCGGTCACGCTGGAGCTGGGCGGGAAGAGCCCGGCGATCGTCGAGCCGGGGGCGGATCTCGCCGTGACCGCCCAGCGGCTGGCCTACGGCAAGTTCGCCAACGCGGGCCAGACCTGCGTCGCGCCCGACTACGTCCTCGCGATCGGCGACACCGGCCCGAAGCTGGCGGAGCACCTGGCCGCGACCGTCCAGGCGATGTTCGGCGAGGACCCGGCCGCCAGCGACTCCTACGGCCGCATCATCTCGACGCGGCACCACGATCGCCTCGCCGCCTTGCTGGACAACGGAACCGTGGTCGTCGGCGGCCAAGCCGACCGCGACGAGAAGTACATCGCGCCGACCGTGCTCACCGATGTCTCACCGGACGCGCCGGTGATGCGGGACGAGATCTTCGGCCCGATCCTGCCGATCATCGCCGTGCCGGACGTCGACGCGGCGCTGGCGTTCGTCAACGAACGCGACAAGCCGCTGGCGCTGTACGCCTTCACCGAATCGGAGGAAACCAAGCGCAGGATCGAGACGGAGACCTCGTCGGGCGGGCTGGTGTTCGGTGCGGCGATCATCCATCTCGCGGCGCCGGAGCTGCCGTTCGGTGGCGTGGGGGAGAGCGGGATGGGCCGCTATCACGGGCGCTACTCGATCGACAACTTCAGCCACGTGAAGGCCGTGCTGGACAAGCCGCTCGCGGGATGAGTCACGTGGCCTGGTGGGTCAAGTCTCGTGAGTGGTAA
>Ga0307518_10000429_pt1 | contig 32175 bp, 23 predicted proteins | sample 25_EM_MG_FD_203889 | JGI IMG/M metagenome (GOLD analysis project Ga0307518, IMG submission 203889) | Populus trichocarpa ectomycorrhiza microbial communities from riparian zone in the Pacific Northwest, United States - 25_EM | ecosystem: Host-associated > Plants > Roots > Unclassified | place... | reverse complement strand
CAGGTCCGTGCCATAGGAGACCCACCCTGCGATTCCGCACATCGCTACCTCCTGATGATTAGTTAGCGCATACAACTATCCGTAACACCGGTGTAACACGCTTCGGGTCGCTTGTCTGCCCGAATTGCACGCTCCGTCCGCAGTGCGTCACGGTCTGTGGGCCACGTCACCGGGCATCAAGAAGTCGTAAAGGCACCCGATCGGGGCATCAAGAGGCCGTCAGGCGAAGGCCGCGTTGGTCTGTACCAGGCGCAGTGTTGCGGGGTCCTGGTCACCGATGGGGTGACCTGTCCTGAGAGGTGCCTAGTGGCCGACTTGCTCTACGCCGTGCTCCTGATCGGCGTATTCGTGGTTCTCGCCCTGACCCTTCGCGGTCTGGAAAAGCTGTGACCGGCACGGGAACCGTGGCCAACGTCGTCGGCGGACTGCTGGCGCTGGGGCTGATCGTCTATTTGTTCATCGCACTGGTCAGGCCGGAGAAATTCTGATGCGTCCCGACGTACTCGTTCCCGCGGAGGGACTGGAATGACAGACACCGCGGCCGGCCTCTTGCAGGCTGGCCTCCTCCTCGTCGCGCTCGCCGTGGTCTACCGGCCACTGGGCGACTACATGGCGCGCGTCTTCTCGACAGAGAGGCACACCAAGGCCGAGCGCGGCCTTTATCGCCTGTTCCGGGTGAACCCCGGTTCGGAACAGCACTGGAAGACCTACGCGTCCGCCGTGATCGGCTTCTCGTTCGTCTCCGTCGTCTTCCTGTACCTGCTTCAACGGCTTCAGTCGATCCTGCCGTGGAGCCTCGGCAAGGAACCGGTCTCGCCGGCGGTCGCCTTCAACACCGCCGTCAGCTTCGTGACCAACACGAACTGGCAGTCCTACAGCCCCGAAGCGACCATGGGTCACTTCGTGCAGATGGCCGGCCTGACCGTGCAGAACTTCCTGTCCGCCGCCGTCGGCCTTTCGGTCGCCATCGCGGTCGTCCGCGGCTTCGTCCGCTCGAAGACCGACCGCCTCGGCAACTTCTGGGTGGACCTGACGCGCGGCACGATCCGGATCCTGCTGCCGATCGCGTTCGTCGCGGCGATCACGCTGATCGCGCTCGGCGTCGTGCAGAGCCTCAAGAGCGGCGTCGACGTCCTCAACCCGGACGGCGGCACGAGCAAGATCGCGCTCGCGCCCGCCGCGAGCCAGGAAGCCATCAAGGAACTCGGCACCAACGGCGGCGGCATCTTCAACGCCAACTCCGCCCACCCGTTCGAGAACCCGAACGCCTGGACCAACCTGATCGAGATGTTCCTGATCCTGGTCATCCCCGTCTCGCTCACCCGCACGTTCGGCAAGCTCGTCGGCAACACGCGCCAGGGCTACGTCCTGCTTTCGGTGATGGCCGGTCTGTTCACCGCGATGCTCACGGTCACCTGGCTGTCCGAGGCCAACGCGAGCGGTCCCGCGTCGCTGGCCGCCGGGGCGAACCTGGAGGGCAAGGAGCAGCGGTTCGGCATCGGCCTGAGTTCGCTGTTCGCCAACGCCACCACCGGCACGTCGACCGGCGCGGTCAACGGCGCGCACGACAGCTACAGCGGGCTCGGCGGCGGAGGCGCGCTGCTCAACATGCTGCTGGGCGAGATCTCGCCGGGCGGGGTGGGCACCGGTCTGTACGGCATCCTCGTGATGGCCGTGATCGCGATGTTCCTCGCCGGGCTGATGGTCGGCCGGACACCGGAATACCTGGGGAAGAAGCTCGGCAAACGCGAGGTCACCTGCGCGGCCGTCTCCATGCTGGCGATGCCGACCGTGGTCCTGCTCGGCTCCGGTGTCGCGCTGATGCTGGCCGACACCCCGGCCGCCATGACGAACTCGGGCGCGCATGGCCTTTCCGAAGTCCTGTACGCCTACGCCTCGGCTGGCAACAACAACGGCAGCGCGTTCGGCGGGCTCACCGTGACGAACGACTGGTTCCAGTCCTCGCTGTCGGTGGCGATGCTGCTCGGCCGGTTCGTCCCGATCCTCGCCGTGCTGTGCCTGGCCGGATCCCTTGCCTCCCAACGGAAGGTTCCGGAGACCGCCGGCACGCTGCCCACCACCGGGCCGCTCTTCGGCACGATGCTCGCGGGCACGATCGTGCTCGTCGCGGCCCTCACCTTCATCCCGGCGCTCGCGCTCGGGCCCATCGCAGAGGCATTGGCATGACCGTCACCCAGGAACGCACTCCCGAAGAAACGACCCAGCACCACGTGGAGAACACCGGCCGGGTCGGCGCGGGGATCTTCAGCCCGCGCCAGCTGCTGACCTCGCTCCCGGAGGCGTTGCGCAAGCTCAACCCCAAGCACCAGCTCGGCAACCCGGTGATGTTCGTGGTGTGGATCGGCTCGGCGCTGACCACGGTCTTCGCGTTCACCGACCCGAGCGTGTTCACCATCCTCATCACGATCTGGCTGTGGTTCACCGTCCTGTTCGCGAACCTCGCCGAGGCCGTCGCGGAGGGCCGGGGCAAGGCGCAGGCGGAAACCCTGCGGCGCAGCAAGAAGGAGACCGTCGCGCGCCGTCTCACCGAGGACGGCGACGAGGAGACCGTGCCGGGTGCCGACCTGCGCGTCGGTGACCTGGTGGTCGTCGAGGCAGGCCAGGTCATCCCGGGTGACGGCGACGTCGTCGAGGGCATCGCGACCGTCGACGAATCGGCCATCACCGGCGAATCGGCCCCGGTCATCCGCGAATCGGGCGGTCACCGGCGGCACCACGGTGCTCAGCGACCGTGTCGTCGTGAAGATCACCACCAAACCCGGCGAGTCCTTTGTGGACCGCATGATCGCCTTGGTGGAGGGCGCTTCCCGGCAGAAGACGCCGAACGAGATCGCGCTGACGATCCTGCTCTCCACGCTCACGATCATCTTCCTGCTCGCCGTCGTGGCGTTGCAGCCGATGGCGGGTTACTCGGGCAGCCAGCAGTCCGTGATCGTGCTGACCGCGTTGCTGGTCTGCCTGATCCCGACGACGATCGGCGCGCTGCTGTCCGCGATCGGGATCGCGGGGATGGACCGGCTGGTGCAGCGCAACGTCCTCGCCACGAGCGGTCGCGCGGTGGAGGCCGCGGGCGACGTCTCGACGCTGCTGCTGGACAAGACCGGCACGATCACCTTCGGCAACCGCAAGGCCACCGAGCTGATCCCGGTCGGCGAGTCCACAATGGACGACATCGCCAAGGCGGCCAGGCTGTCCAGCCTCGCCGACGGCACGCCGGAAGGCCGCAGCATCGTCGAACTCGTCGCGAGGGAGCACGGGCTTGCGGAGACGGCGTCCGCCGAAGAGAAGCTCGCGGACTTCGTGGAGTTCACCGCGCAGACCCGCATGAGCGGCATCGACATCGGCGAACGGCAGGTCCGCAAGGGTGCCACCGCCGCCGTCCGGGACTGGGTCCGCGAACGTGGCGGCGACATGCCGGACGAGACCGAACGCGTCGTCGACGAGATCAGCGGGCAGGGCGGCACGCCGCTGGTGGTCGCGGAGTACGACGGCGCGAAAGCGTTCGTGCGCGGCGTGATCCGGCTGTCCGATGTGGTCAAACCCGGGATGAAGGAGCGGTTCGTCCAGCTCCGTTCGATGGGGATCAAGACCGTCATGATCACCGGGGACAACCCGTTGACCGCCAAGGCCATCGCCCAGGACGCGGGTGTCGACGACTACCTCGCCGAGGCCAAGCCCGAAGACAAGATGGCGCTGATCAAGAAGGAGCAGGAGGGCGGGCGGCTGGTCGCGATGACCGGCGACGGCACCAACGACGCCCCCGCGCTCGCGCAGTCCGACGTCGGCGTCGCGATGAACACCGGGACCTCCGCCGCCAAGGAGGCGGGGAACATGGTGGACCTCGACTCCGACCCGACGAAACTGATCGAGATCGTGGAGATCGGCAAACAGCTGCTGATCACCCGCGGCGCGCTGACCACCTTCAGCGTCGCCAACGACCTCGCGAAGTACTTCGCCATCCTGCCCGCGATGTTCACCGGCATCTTCGCCCAGCTCGGCGCGCTCAACATCATGCAGCTGGCGACGCCGAAGTCGGCGATCCTGTCGGCGGTCATCTTCAACGCCCTCATCATCGTCGGGCTGATCCCGCTCGCGCTGCGCGGCGTCCGGTACAAGCCGTCGTCCGCTTCGGCGCTGCTGCGCCGGAACCTGCTGGTCTACGGCCTCGGCGGCATCGTCAGCCCGTTCCTCGGGATCTGGCTGATCGACCTGCTCGTCCGTCTCATCCCTGGAATCGGGTGACCTCGTGAAACCGTTGTTCAAGCAGACCCTCGCCGGGCTGCGTGTCCTGCTCGTCTTCACCGTCCTGCTGGGTGTCGTCTACCCGCTCGGCGTGTGGGCGGTCTCCCGCATTCCCGGCCTCGAAGGCAACGCGGAGGGTTCGATCATCACCCAGAACGGGCAAGCCGTCGGCTCGTCCCGGATCGGGATCGACCCGGTCGCGGCGGACCCCGCCAAGGACCCGTGGTTCCACAACCGCCCGTCCGCCGGATCGAAGGACGTCCTCGGGCCCGGTGACCCGTCGTCGTCCGGTCCGTCGAACAAGGGCCCGTACAACGAGGACCTGATCGCCGCGATCGGCGAACGCAAGAAACTCATCGCGGCTCGCGAAGGCGTCCAGGAATCGCAGGTGCCCGCCGACGCGGTGACGGCGTCGGGATCGGGGATGGACCCGGCGATCAGCGCCGCCTACGCCGACCTGCAGATCCCGCGAGTGGCCAGGAACACGGGCCTGTCCGAGGAGAAGGTCCGGCAGCTCGTCGCGGAGAACACGAGCGGCGCCGGGATCGGTGTGCCGGGCGTCAATGTGCTGAAGGTCAACTTGGCCGTGCGCGACGCGGCCGGAGGAGCACACTGACAGACGTGGACGAGAACACGACCAAGCCGCGCCGGGGTGAGCTGAGGATCTACCTCGGCGCGGCCCCGGGCGTCGGCAAGACCTACGCGATGCTCGGCGAGGCGCGACGCCGCCTCGACCGGGGCACCGACGTGGTCGTCGGCCTGGTCGAGACGCACGGGCGGAAGAAGACCGCGGAGCTCGTCGAAGGCCTGGAAACCGTGCCGCGCCGCCGGTCGGCGCACCGGGAGCACGAGTTCGAGGAGATGGACCTCGACGCGCTGCTCGCCCGCGCGCCCGAGGTCGCCGTGGTCGACGAACTCGCGCACACCAACGTGCCGGGTTCGCGTAACGAGAAGCGCTGGCAGGACATCGACGAACTGCTCGCCGCCGGGATCGACGTCCTCTCCACGGTCAACGTGCAGCATCTGCAGAGCCTCAACGACGTCGTCGAGCGGATCACCGGCGTCACCCAGCAGGAGACGGTGCCCGACGAGGTCGTGCGGCGGGCCGAGCAGCTGGAGCTGGTCGACATCACGCCCGAGGCCCTGCGGCGGCGCCTGGCGCACGGCAACGTGTACCCGGCCGAGCGGATCGACGCGGCGCTGGGCAACTACTTCCGGCCCGGCAACCTGACGGCGTTGCGGGAGCTCGCGCTGCTGTGGGTCGCCGACCAGGTCGACGTCGCGCTGCAGCGGTACCGGGCCGAGCAGAAGATCACCGACACGTGGGAAGCCCGCGAACGGGTGGTCGTGTCCATCACCGGCGGCCCGGAGAGCGAGACGCTGATCCGCCGTGCGAGCCGGATCGCGAACCGCGCGGGCGCCGAACTCCAGGTGCTGCACATCCTGCGCGGCGACGGGCTCGCCGGGATGGGTCCGACGGCGGTCGGCAGATACCGGAAGCTGGCCGAAGAGGTCGGCGCGACCTTCCACACCGTCGTCGGCGACGACGTGCCGACGGCGCTGCTCGACTTCGCGCAAGGCGTGAACGCGACCCAGCTGGTCGTCGGGACCTCACGCCGGTCACGCGTGGCGCGGCTGTTCGACGAAGGCATCGGCGCGGCCGTGGTCCAGCGGTCCGGCCCGATCGACGTCCACATGGTCACGCACGCCCAAGCGGGTGGACGGCTGCGCGCCCGGTTCAACCGCAGCCCGCTCACGCCTTCGCGTCGGCTGACCGGCTGGGTGCTCTCGCTGGTGCTGCCCGCGCTGGCGACGCTGGTCGGTGTCCTGCTGCGGGATCACCTCGACTTCTCCACCGACGTGGTCGACTACGTGCTAGCGACGGTGCTGGTCGCGCTCGCGGGCGGGCTCGGTCCCGCGCTGCTCGCGGCGGTTGTCTCGGCCGGGCTGCTGAACTTCTTCTTCACCCCGCCGCTGTACACCTTGACCGTCCACGAACCGCGCAACGTGATCACGCTGGTCGCGATGGTGCTCGTGGCGGTCCTCGTCGCGGCGGTCGTCGACACCGCCGCCCGGCGCGCGACACAGGCCGCGCGGGCGCGGACCGAGGCGGCGCTGCTGGCGTCGTACGCGCGGACCGTGCTCACCCACACCAATCCGATCGAGCGGCTGCTGGAGAAGGTCCGCGAGAATTTCGGGATGACTTCGGTGACCCTGCTGGAAAAACGGGACGGGAACTGGAAGCGGGTGGCGAACGCCGGCACGGATCCGTGCGCGGACCCGGATCAGGCCGACGCCGACATCGCCGTCACCGCCGACGTCCACCTGACGCTGCGGGGCCGCGCGCTGCCCGCGTCGGACCGGGGAGTGCTGGAAGCCGTCGCCGGGCAGGCGTTGCTGGCACTGCGGCAGCAGCGGACGGCGAAGGCGGCCATCCGGGCCGAACGCAAGGCCGAGGCGACCGAACTGCGCACGGCGTTGCTTTCGGCCGTGGGACACGATCTCCGCACCCCGCTGACGTCGATCAAGGCGTCCATCGGCAGCCTGCGCGCGACCGACATCTCACTGTCCGAAGAGGACACCGACGAGCTGCTCGAAGCGATCGAGGAATCGGCGGACCGGCTCGCCGGGCTGATCGACAACCTGCTCGACTCGTCGCGGCTGGCGACCGGTGCCGTGCGCCCGCACCTGCGCCCGGTGGGCTACGACGAGGTCGTCTCGCACGCTCTGTCCAATGTGGACAACTCGGATTCGGTCGTGGTCGCGATCGACTCGCGGCTGCCGTCGGTCTGCGCCGATCCCGGCCTGCTGGAACGCGTGGTGGCGAACGTGATCGACAACGCCCTGCGCCACGGCGCGTCCGGCGAGCCGGTCTCGGCGCGCGCCAGCACGCATTCCGAACACGTCGAACTGCGTATCGTCGACCACGGGCGCGGGCTCAAGAAGGGCACCGCGGATTCGGCGTTCGCGCCGTTCCAACGGCTCGGGGGAGACCGGGACAGCGTGCCCGGCGTGGGACTGGGGCTGTCGGTCGCCAAGGGGTTCACCGAGGCGATGGGCGGGCGGATCCGGGCGGAGGACACGCCCGGCGGCGGGCTCACCGTCGTCATCTCGCTGCCCGCATATGTTGGTCAGGATCCCGAAAAGAGCCTCCTCGCTTTCGACGACGAGGGCCTCGAGAACGAAGAGGAGGAGCGAGTGCGATGAGCGCAGACAACGCGTCGGCGACCGTGCTGGTCGTCGACGACGAACCGCAGATCGTGCGAGCCCTGCGGATCAACCTGTCCGCCCGCGGCTACAAGGTGATCACCGCGCACGACGGGACCGCCGCGCTGAAGGCCGTCGCCGAGACCAAACCCGACGTCGTCGTGCTCGACCTCGGCCTGCCCGACCTCGACGGCACCGAGGTCATCGCCGGGCTCCGCGGCTGGACGACGGTGCCGATCATCGTGCTGTCCGCACGCGGCGACTCGGCCGACAAAGTGCAGGCCCTCGACGCCGGCGCCGACGACTACGTCACCAAACCCTTCGGCATGGACGAACTGCTCGCGCGCCTCCGCGCCGCCGTCCGCCGGTCGGCCACGTCCAGTGTGGACGGTGCGGACGCGGTGGTGGACACGGGATCCTTCCGCATCGACCTCGCGGCGAAGAAGGTGCGCCGGGACGGCAAGGAAGTGCACCTCACCAAGACCGAATGGGGTGTGCTGGAGCTTTTGGTGCGCAACCGTGGCCGTCTGGTGGCGCAGAAGCAGCTGCTGCACGAGGTGTGGGGGCCGACGTACGAGACGGAGTCGCACTACCTGCGGGTGTATCTGGCGCAGCTGCGGCGGAAACTGGAACCGGAACCCTCGCGGCCGAGGCACCTGCTGACGGAACCGGGGATGGGCTACCGCTTCGAAATGTGAGCCCTTGCGGTCCCGCAACCCGGGATTCCGTGAAGGCCTCCTTGAGGGACCCAGAGTCCCTCAAGGAGGCCTTCACGGACCCAAAGTCCTACTGGGCGCTGCTCGTGGACGTGTCGGTGCCGGAGGTGCTGGACCGGCCCGGAGTCGACTCGCTGGGCGCGCCACTGGAGCTCGCGCCGCCACCCGTGGTGGTGGTAGTGGTCGCCGGAGGTGTCCCGGTCGAAGTCTCCGGCGGAGTGCTCGGCGGCGTCGTCGGAGGGGTTGTCTTCGTCGAGGTGGGCGGCAGCTTCGTGGGCGAAGGATCCGGGTTCGGGCCGGGACCCGGCCCAGGGCCGGGGTTCGGCGGCGGGGCGACGACGCTCGTCGTCTCCTTCCCGTCCGGACCGACCGACGTCACCGTGGTCGGCGGCGCCGTCGAGCTGGAGGGGGCGCCGGGGGTCGGCGAGCCGCTGACGGTCATCGGGCCGCCGGGGACGGCGTTGCCCGGCACCAGCTGGACGCCGGCGGGGGCGACGCCCTGTCCGCCGCCGGGGATACCGGTGCCGCCCGCGGTGGCGGAGACGCCGGGACCCGCGAGTTCGGCGATCGCGGCGAAGGCCGTCGCCACCACGAGGCCGCTGACGCCGAGTACGGCGTAGCCCGCGCGGTTGAGCTTGCCGGTGGCGCCGCGCGGGGGTGCCACGGACACGCGTGCGCTCGAATCAGACCCGTCGGGACGGGGCATGTGCTGGCTCCTCGGATGGGGGGCTTCGGGGAGTTCGGCTACCCGGGCGAGGTAGCCCGAAGTGGGGACCCGGCGCGGAGATTATCACCGCCGCTTCACCGTCTGCGAACTACAGCGAGCGTCGTGTTCACCCTCCGCGTTCATCCACATGGTGCACGATAGGGGTCGTGAGTGAAGAAGTAACGCACATCAGGTTGACCGCGTGGGTACACGGGCGGGTGCAGGGTGTCGGTTTCCGCTGGTGGACCCGCAGCAGGGCACTTGAGCTGGGGTTGGTCGGCAGCGCGGGCAATCTGGCCGACGGGCGTGTCGAGGTGGTGGCGGAGGGTGTTCGTGAACACTGTGAGCGGCTTTTGGCCGCTTTGCGCTCCGGGGAATCACCCGGAAGTGTGGACCACGTCGTCGAACGCTGGTCGCCCGCGAAGGGCGGGCTCCGCGGGTTCGTGGAGCGCTGAGGCCCCGCGTCCCACGATCACCGTGAGCACACAGGTAGCCTGGGCCGATTGAACGAGGAGTTCCCGCAGCCAGAGGGGTCAGCACGACGTGCACCTGAAGAGCCTGACGCTCAAGGGCTTCAAGTCCTTCGCCTCGGCGACGACGTTGCGTTTCGAGCCGGGCATCACCTGCGTGGTCGGCCCGAACGGGTCCGGCAAGTCGAACGTCCTCGACGCGCTTCGCTGGGTCATGGGCACCCAGGGCGCGAAGGACCTTCGTGGCGGCAAGATGGAAGACGTCATCTTCGCCGGGACCGCCGGCCGTGCCCCGCTCGGGCGCGCCGAGGTCACCCTGACCATCGACAACGCCGACGGCGCGCTGCCGATCGAGTACTCCGAGGTCTCGATCACCCGCCGGATGTTCCGTGACGGCGCGAGCGAATACGAGATCAACGGCGACCGCTGCCGTCTGATGGACGTGCAGGAACTGCTGTCCGACTCCGGTATCGGCCGCGAGATGCACGTCATCGTCGGGCAGGGGCAGCTTTCGGCGATCCTCGAATCCAAGCCCGAGGAGCGCCGCGCCTTCATCGAAGAGGCCGCCGGTGTCCTCAAGCACCGCAAGCGCAAGGAACAGACCCTGCGCAAGCTCGCGAACATGCAGGGCAACCTCGACCGCCTCGGCGACCTCACCACCGAGCTCCGCCGCCAGCTCAAACCGCTGGGCAAACAGGCCGAGATCGCCCGCAAGGCGCAGTGGGTGCAGTCCGAGCTGCGTGACGCCCGGCTGCGGCTGTTCGCCCACGACCTCGTCACCCAGCGCGAAGGCATCGCCAAGGAAGAGGCCGACGAGCGGATCGCCCGCCAGCGCCGCGCCGAGGTCGAGCAGGCGCTGGAGATCGTCGCCGCCGAAGAGGCCGAGCTCGAAGCGTCGCTCGCCGAGGACGCGCCGAAGCTGGCCGCGGCCCAGGAGACCTGGTACAAGCTTTCCGCGCTGACGGAGCGGCTGCGCGGCACGGTGCGGCTCGCGCTGGAGCGTCAGCGGCACCTGTCGTCCGACGTGCAGCAGGCCAGCACCGGCCGCGACCCCGACGAGCTGCTGGCCGAGGCCGAGCAGGTCGCCGAGCGGGAGCAGGAGCTCAACGAGGCCGTCGCCGAGGCCCGGATGGTGCTTTCGGAGACCGTTCAGCGGCGCGAACAGCTCGAACATCTCGTCCAGGCCGCCGAGCGCGCGCATATGGCTGCCGTCCGCGCGATCGCCGACCGCCGGGAAGGGCTCGCGAAGCTCTCCGGGCAGGTCGAGGCACTGCGGAGCAAGAACGGCGCGACCTCCGACGAGATCGACCGGCTCACGGTGTCGCTCGAAGAGGCCGCCGAGCGCGCCGAGATCGCCGTCGAGGAGCTCGAAGAGGCCAAGGCCGCGGGTGGCGTCGAGGAATCCGACGACTCCGACCTGCAGGCCCACCACGACCGCGCGGTGGAGGCCAACAACGCCGCCAAGGCCCGCGTCGAAGAGCTGGTCAAGGCCGAGCGGGCCGCCGAACGCGAGATCGCGTCGGAGAAGGCGCGTGTCGAGGCGCTGTCGATGGGCTTGCGTCGTAAGGACGGCGCGGGTGCGCTGCTCGGCGCGCAGCACGAGTTGCCGGGCCTGCTCGGTTCGGTCGCCGCGTTGCTGACCGTCGAGGCCGGCCACGAGGTCGCGCTGGCCGCGGCGCTCGGCCCGGTCGCCGACGCGGTCGCGGTCAACGGCGGCGAAGACGCGCTTGCCGCGCTGAAGTTCTTGAAGGACAACGATTCCGGCCGCGCGGGCATTCTGCTCGGCGGGCTGGAATCCACTGTGGACACCAGTGGCTGGCCGTCGCTGCCCGAGGGCGCGCGCTGGGCGCGTGAAGTGGTCACCGCGCCGCCCGCGTTGCGCTCCGCCGTCGAGCACGCGCTCGACCGGGTGGCCATTGTGGACGGTCTGGAGTCCGCGCGCCGTCTCGTGGAGGTGTACCCCGAGGTCAGCACGGTCACGCCCGAGGGTGATGTCTTCGGTGCGCGCTGGGCGGTCGGTGGTTCGGCGCGCAGCGAGAGCGTCATCGAGGTGCAGGCCGCGGTCGACGAGGCGGGCGACCGGCTGAACGCCGCCGAGCGCGCGCTGGAACGCACCGCCGCGGAGCTCGAAGGCGCCCGTGCCGGGCAGGCCGCCCGGCGGGAAGAGGTCGGCAGGGCCAAGGAAGCGCTCGGCGACGCGAAGGTCCGCAAGGCCCGCTCCTCCGAGCGGCTGAACCGGATGCAGCAGGCCGCGCGTGCCGCGCAGGCCGAAATGGACCGGCTGAGCAACCAGCGCGCCAAGGTCGAGCAGAGCCGCGAAGAGGCGCTGAGGCAGCTCGCCGAACTCGAAGAGCGCCTGGCCGCCGTCGCCGAGCAGGAAGTCGACGAGGATCCGGACACCGCCGAGCGCGACCAGGCCGCCGAAGACCTCGGCACGGTCCGCCAGGAGGAGATGGAATCCCGGCTCGCGCTGCGCACCGCCGAGGAGCGCGCGCGGAGCATCCAGGGCAAGGCCGAATCGCTCCGCCGGGCCGCGCACGCCGAGCGGCAGGCCCGCGAACGGGCCGAAAAGTCCAGGGCCGCGCGGAAACGCGGCGCCGAGATCGCCAACGCCGTGGTCAACGGCGGCGAGATCGCGTTGGAGCGCATCGAGGTCTCCGTGCAGCGCGCCGCCCATGAACGGGACGAAGCGCAGGCGCAGCGGCAGTCGCGGGAGACCGCGCTGACGCAGGTCCGCAGCAAGGTCCGCGAGCTGACCGGCGAACTGGAGAAGCTCACCGACGCCGTCCACCGCGACGAGGTGCTGCGTGCCGAGCAGCGGCTGCGGCTCGAACAGCTCGAAACCAAGATCGCCGAAGACTTCGGCATCGGCCTCGAGGACCTCGTCACCGAATACGGTCCGGACGTCCCCGTGCCGCCGAGCGCGGGGGAGATGGCCGAGTACGAGGCCGCCAAGGAACGCGGCGAGGACGTCACCCCGCCGCCGCCCATGCCGTTCGACCGCGACACCCAGGCCCGCCGGGCGAAGCGCGCGGAGAAGGACCTGAGCCTGCTGGGCAAGGTCAACCCGCTGGCGCTGGAGGAGTTCGCGGCGCTTGAGGAGCGCTACAAGTTCCTCTCGACCCAGCTCGAAGACCTCAAGGACACCCGTAAGGACCTCGAAGCCGTCATCAAGCAGGTCGACGAAAAGATCCTCGAGGTCTTCGCGTCGGCGTACGAGGATGTCGCGCGCGAGTTCGAGACCGTGTTCAGCGTGCTGTTCCCGGGCGGCGAGGGGCGCATGGTGCTCACGCAGCCCAACGACCTGCTCTCCACCGGTGTCGACGTCGAAGCGCGCCCGCCGGGCAAGAAGGTCAAGCGGCTCTCGCTGCTCTCCGGTGGCGAGAAGTCGCTCGTCGCCGTCGGCATGCTGGTCGCGATCTTCCGCGCCCGGCCTTCGCCCTTCTACGTCATGGACGAGGTCGAGGCCGCGCTCGACGACACCAACATGCGACGGCTGATCGGGCTGCTGGAGCAGCTGCGGGACTCTTCGCAGCTGATCATCATCACCCACCAGAAGCCGACCATGGAGATCGCCGACGCCCTGTACGGCGTTTCGATGCAGGGCGACGGCATCACGAAGGTGATCTCGCAGCGCCTCCGTACGTCCGAAGAGGACCCGGTTCCCGCCTAGGGGCTGCCCGAAAGTCCGTCCCGTCGCACCTGGGCCCGCACCCTTCGCGAGGAGATCCTGATGATCCCCACGCGAAGGGAATCCCCGTGGCCGACCCGCCCGGCACGATCGTGCCGCCCGCCCCGCCGAAGCCGCCCGATCCGCCGAAACCGCCCGCCGCGCGGGCCATGGACAACTATCCCGCCAAGGTCGCGGACGCCTTCCGCGCCAAGGAAAGGGAGTTCTTCGGGACCACCTCGTTCACCCCCGACACGGTGATCAGCCTGGAGTCGGGCCGCGGCTGGTTCAAGATCGACCACTACGCCCATCGCGACGAGGTCCACACCGCGGTCTTCTTCTGCAACCGGGTCACCGAGGAGGTTTTCGAAGTACACGGCACGATCGCCCGGTTCTATCTGGAACTGGTCCGAGGGGCCGGCCGGACCGACGACTTCCCGATCTCGGACACCCGGCGGTTCGTCGCGGATCCGCGACAGGAGATCTCGTACTTCAGCCGCTATTCGCTGCGCTGGGACCCCGGCACGAACGCCGTCACCAAGAAGTTCTACGAGCCCTACGACGGGACCGACCCCCACGCGTTCGACCCCGTGAAGGACGGCACGCTCGTGGCCTGCTCGGAGGAGTACGCGATCGGTTCGGAACGTCTCCTGTTCAGCAACTGGAAAGGCGTCGCGGACCTCGAGAAGTACAACAGCTCGATCGGTGTCCGCTCGGTCGGGAGACCGACGCAGATCCTCCTGCACGAGACCGGGGCCTTCGCCGGGATGACCATCGCGGGCGCGCAGAAGGACGGGAACACCTTCCTGGTACCGCATTTCTGCGTCAACAACCTGGACGCCGAAGGCAGGGGGAGGATCATCCAGTTCTCCGACATCGTCAATCACACCGCGCACGGCGGGGTGTCGAATTCCCGCACGGTGGGGATCGAATTCGCGAACGCCCCCTTCACCGTCGGCTCGCGGGTCGACCCGAAGACCACCGACGAAGGTCTCTTCGTGACGAACAAGCTCGGTTCCGGAATGGGGACGGTGATGATCCCCCTCGACTTCTCGACCGAGCCGAAAGGCGGGTTCGTCGAAATCAAGCTGAAGAAGACCAGGCTGGCCAACCTGGCGAGACTCAAGGAAGGGGTCGGAAAGGACAAGAAGAAGGTCGTCGAAGAGAAGGACGACGACGTCCTGATCAAATTCGCGCGCCCCGGGAAATTCGAGGCGCTCGCGGAACTCGTCCGCACGATGGCCGAGAATCGGCTGGTGAAGGGCATCGACGACCTGTCGAAGGAGGAGTACTGGAAACCGGTCGTCCGGGTGGACGGCAAGGCGTTCCTGCTCGTCTTCTACGGGTGCGCGAGGGCGCCGGACGGCCTTCTGCACTACTTCTTCGACGGTCGCGGCCCCGGCTTGCTGAGCCATTTGACGCTCGGCACGGGCACGGTCGAAGACCACGTCGACGGGTCGCTGCAGACGCTCTACCTCTACCTGAGGTTCGTGCGGAAGGTCTCGCCCGCCGCCATTCCCGGGTTGATGATCGAGCTGTTCGGCCGCCCCGCGAAACCGATCAAACTGAAAAGCCGCTGGGTTCAGCAGGGTGATTTCTTCAGCGCGCCGAAGCAGCCGCTCGAGAAGACTTTCGGCAACATCGTCGAACTCGACGACGAACTGATCGGCGCGGCCGCCAAATCCAGTACCTGAAAAATCCGTCCAGCCAGTGAGCAGGGGAGAGCGCTGTGCCCAAACCGCCTACCAATCTCAACAACTACCGGGGTGTCCTGCCGTATTCGAGCGAGATCTTCGGGATCTACCAGCCGTTGCTCGGCTGGAAGTCCGCGCGGATCGGCGCCAGGGTCGAGCAGGCGGGCCAGAACCGGTCGGCCGCCTTGCTGAACAACGTCGGCGATCGCGTCGCTCCAGTGGTGGAGGCGAAGTTCACGCCCGCCGAGCGCAAGGTGGAGGTCACCAAACTGGACGCGGGAACCGTGAACGCCGGCACCGCGCTGTCCGGCATCGTCACCGCCGCGGTGCGGGGGACGCTCCCGCCGAAAGCCGAGTACACCCCGGCGATCTGGTCGCAGGTGCTCTCGCCCGACCGGCTGCGCGCCACGCTCGACGGTCCGGTCAAACAACGCGCGGTGGCGCTGTACACCGAGCTGACCACGCCGTCGGGCCCGCACATCATGGACACCGGATCGGCGGAGAAGGCCACCCGCGCGCTGCTCAACCGGGAGTCCCAGGTCACCGGTCTGCTGGCCCAGCTCCGCGATCGCGAGCTGCACGACCAGCTGAAGCACATGTTCTACGACTCGCTCGCCAGCCCGGTCGACCCGTTGTGGTCCGGCCTGACCGGCGCGGACCCGTTCGAAACGCTCGACCCGACCAGCCAGCTCGACCGGGTCGGCCTGTCGCCGGTCGGCCTCGCGCATCTGTTCCGGCAGTACTTCTCGGAATTCGACACCTTCCTCGGCCAGCCGGTCGGGCACGTCTGGGTGGCGCCGGGTTCGACCGTCGAGCTGGTCGAGGTGCACACCCGGCGGTTCCTGCAGGAGGAAGCGCTCGAACGGAGCACCGAATCGACCGTCCGGACGGAGAGGGCGGTCGCGGTGCAGGACGAACTGTCCGACGCGGTCAAGGAGGACAACCGGTCGGGCACGAAATTCGGCGCCAACGTCGCGGCCAACCAGCACTGGGGCTGGGGCAGCGCGGACGAATCCGCCAGTTTCAGCCTGGAGAACACCCAGCAGCGCGCCCGCGAACAGATCCACACGACCAAACGGGACCAGTCCGAGAAACTGACCACCGAGATCAAGCAGAACTTCAAGAGCACCTTCCGCACGGTCACCGAGACCACCGACACCTCGACGAAGCGCTACGTGCTGACCAACACCGGCGACGATCTGGTCAACTACGAGCTGCGCCGCAAGATGCGCCAGGTCGGCGTCCAGGTGCAGGACATCGGCAGCTATCTGTGCTGGCAGACCTATGTGGACAATCCGGCCGAGGAGATCGGGCTGGCGAAGATGGTCCACGTCGGCGCGCCGCCGGACCTGTCGAAGGTGGTCCAGCCGGAGATGATCGTGCCGCCGCAGCCGTTCTCGTCCGACTCCGACCTGACGATCCCGTTCCTGACCAGCGACGGCGCGGCCAAGGACGACACGTTCGAGCACGGTTCGGAGACCAGCCTCGGCCTGTTCGACGGGACCGATCACATCGTCGCCGATTTCCCGCAGGGCCCGTTCCGCTGCCCGCAGCCGGGCTTCAAGCTGACCGCGGTGAGCCTCGATCCGCAGGGGGCCGACGCGAAGATGTCGGTGCGGGCGATCGCGGAATCGTCGGCCGGATCCGGGGAATGGACGTTCACCGTCCACCTCGACCACGTGAACTTCAACGACCGCGAGAGCCTGCCGGTCAAGGCCAAACTGGGCTGGACGCCCGTTTTCGACCAGAAGGTGATCGACGCGGAGAACGCGAAACGGATCGCGTTGTTCACCGAAAAGGAACGGGACGCGGCCCAGCAGGCGTTCGTCGGGGCGGCGCGTGAGCGGATCAAGCTGGCGAGCCGGATCACCAAGCGGAAGTTCGAAGATCTCCGCGAGGAGGAGCGGATCGTCGTCTACCGCAAGCTGATCCAGGAGATGCTCACGCCCAAGACGCTCGTGCCGCAGCCGGACAAGCAGACCCAGCACGTGGTGGCCGAGCTGATCGACTCCATCTTCGACGTCGACAAGATGCTCTACTTCGTGGCACCGGAATGGTGGCGTCCGCGGCTGCACCGCGCCCATCAGCAACTCGGTTCGACCCAGCCCGTCTCCGACCCGAACGGGGCGCGGATCGAGCACCACAACGGGATCCCCCGGGAATCCATCGGCGCCTGGGGCGAGGCCGACACCCGCGAGGACAGCTACTACATCACCGAGGAGTCCGAACCCGCCCGGCTCGGCAGCTCACTCGGCTGGCTGCTGCAACTCGACGGGGACGACCAGCGCAACGCCTTCCTCAACGCCCCGTGGGTCAAGGCGGTCATGCCGATCCGGCCCGGCAAGGAGAAGGCGGCGCTGAACTGGCTCAAACACGTCGAGGGCACGGGGACGATCAGCGAGGACGACCTCTACCTCGGTCCGGAACCCGAATGGCGGGGCAAGACGGTGTTCGAGGTGCTCGCCATCCTCGCCACCCGCATCGCGGCCAAACACCGCGAAGGGATCACGACGAAGGGCTTCCCCGACCCGCTCGACGATCGCTCCACCGTGCGGGCGACCCCGGTGGACCGGGTCTACGAGCACGGCTTCAACCCGCTCCCGAACGGTTTCCGCTCGAACACGACCGAGAACTTCGAGCTCTTCGACCAGTGGGTGGAGATCCTGCCGACCGATCAGGTGGTGGCCGTCCCGGTGCGTTACGACCCGAAGACCGGCCGTCAGATCTGAGGAGGGGTTTCCCGCCCCGGCGTCCACCGGGGCGGGAAACCTTCGCGTCACACCGATTCTGGCTGTTTCACGTCCGGTTCGGCCAGCGGGTCCACGCTTCCGTGCCGCAGCGAAAGCAGCCCGCCCACGACGAGCGTGATCACCACACCGCACAGCGTGTACCAGGGCCACGCCAGCGCCACCGTGTTCCCGGAAGCCTTGCTGAAGTCGACGCCGATCAGGCTGCCGTCCGGTTTGTTGAACTTGACGCCCAGGATGATGAACGCCATCACGATCACCGTCGACACGAACGCCACGATCGCGTCCGCCTGCCTCGCCCGCTTGAACAGCAGGCCCAGCAGGAACGCGCCGAGCAGCGCGCCGTAGGTGTACCCGGTGATGCCGAGCGCCTGCACCACGATCGGATCGGCCGAGGTCTTGTTGGAGGAGGCGAAGAAACCCGCGCACAGGATCAGCGCGCCCGCCCACACGATCGTCCAGATCCGGCCGTGCCGCAGCCGGTCGGCTTCCGGGAGCTCCCGGCCGATCACCCGTTCGTAGACGTCGGTCACCGTCGACGATGCCAGCGCGCCGAGCGACGAACTCAGTGCGGCGGCGAGGATCCCGGCGATCACGAACCCGGACAGGCCGCTCGGCAGGTCGTTCACGATGAAGTTCGCGAACAGTTCGTCCTTGTTGGCCAGCCCCAGTCCTTCCGGCTTCGGCTTGGTCGGGGCGAGTCCGTTGTAGAGCGCCCACAGCAGCACACCGATGAACAGGAACAGCGCGAACTGCAGGAACACCACGAAACCGCTGGCGACCAACGCCTTCCGCGCGGCGCGCAGATCGTTGGTGGACTGCAGGCGCTGCACGATCAGCTGGTCGGAGCCGTGCGAGGCCATCGAGAGCACCGCGCCGCCGATCAGCGCGGTGAAGAACGCGTACTGCCCGGTGAGCATGTTCGAGGAGAAGTCGAAGATCTGGAACTTGTTCGCGTCGACGGCCTTGCCGAACCAGCCGTCCGGCAGCCTGCCGGAGATCGCCCAGATCACCACGACCGCGCCGAGGATGTACCAGAGCATCTGGATCGCGTCGACCCAGACGACCGCGCGGACGCCGCCGAAGAAGCTGTAGAGCACCATCGCGATGCCGAGGCCGACCACGATGGTCCAGTAGGAGACGTTCAGGCCGTAGGCCGCCATCACCACCTTGATCGGGATCGCGGTGGCGAACAGCCGGATGCCGTCGGCCAGCGTGCGGGTGAGCAGGAAGGTCACCGACGCGGTGCCCTGCAGCCCGCTGCCGAAGCGTTTGCCGAGGAAGGCGTACGCGGTGACCAGGTTGCCCGCCACGTAGCGCGGCAGCAGCACCATCGACACCACGATCCGGCCGGCGATGTAGCCGATCGCCAGTGCGAGGTAGGTCATGCCGCCGTCGCCGGGGGTGGCGATGTAGGCCACCGTCGGCACGGAGAGCACGGTGAGGGTGGAGGTCTCCGCGGAGACCACCGAAAGGCAGGCCACCCACCAGGAGATCTTGCCCTCACCGACGAAGTAGTCGGAGCCGGATTTCTGTTTGCCGCCGATCCAGACGCCCAGCAGGGGCATGCCGACCAGAAAAAGCCCGATGATCGCGAGGTCAAGTGCGCGCATCCGTATCTCCTATCGCTCGCCGGTCTTCGCCGCTACCCGTAGCCGGGTCACGGTTGAGGTATGCGGGGCGGGGAGCCGCAGGGGGCCCGCGCCCGGGGTGATGCTGCCGAGCAACCGGTGGCCGCGGGCGCCGGTCGCCGACGGGAGGTTCCCCGGGACGCCGGACCAGGTCAGCCAGCCGAGCAGAATGGTCAGGTATGCCTCTTTGCCCGCGCGCGGCAGCCCGTGGTCGTCGCTGGTCTTCAGCGCCGTACCCGGCAGGTTCCTGGTGAGCGCGGCCATCAGCGCCGGATTGTCGGCGCCGCCGCCGGAGACGATCAGCGTGGCGATGGCGTGGCGACGGCATTCCGCGGCGATCGTCACCGCGGTCAGTTCGGTCAGCGTCGCCAGGAGATCTTCCGCGCCGACCGGCGGGAGCCCGTCGAGCGCCGCGTCGAGGTACGCGCCGTGGAACAGTTCCTTGCCGGTGGATTTCGGTGGCGCGGCCGCGTAATACGGGTCGAGCAGGAGTTTCGCCAGCAGGTCGGGCCGGACGGCGCCGCGCAGGGCGAGCGCGCCGTCGATGTCGGCACGCTCGCCGGTGGCGCGGTGCGCGGCGATGTCCATCAGGGCGTTGCCGGGTCCGGTGTCGTAGGCGAGGACGGCACCGTCGGCGGGGACGACGGTGATGTTCGCGATCCCGCCGATGTTCAGCGCCGCGACCGGGCCGAGCGCGGCCATTTCCCGTAGCCACAACGCGTCCATCGTGCTGGCGAGTGGTGCGCCGTGCCCGCCGGCGGCGACGTCGCGGACGCGCAGATCGGCCACCACCGGCAGTCCGGTGCGTTCGGCGATCCACGCCGGGTTCCCCAGTTGCAGCGTGCCGCGCGCGGTGCCGTCCTCGACCCAGTGGAACACCGTCTGGCCCAGCGAGGCGACGACGTCCGCCTCGCCGCCGGCCAGTTCCTCGACGCCGCGCGCGGCCGCCTCGGCGAAGGCCTGGCCCACGAGGGTGTCGAGTTTCGTGAGCTGCTCGGCGTCGCAGGGATTCGGCGGGAGAGCGGCGAGCAGGGCTTCGCGGAGCTCTTCGGGATAAGGGACTTCGAGCTGGCCGAGCGGCGAGAGCACCACCGTGTCCCCGTCGGCGCGTAGTTCGGCCGCCGCCACGTCGATCCCGTCGATCGACGTGCCGGAGATGAGCCCGATCACCCGGACCCCAGTGCCGGAGAAAACCGTCATTCGGAGTGGTCTATCCGTCGTGGCGGAGAGCGCGCAAGCGGGACCGTTTCTTCTTGTCCGAAATGAGTCCTATCCAGTGGGTGCTTGACAAGATCGGCTTCCTTCCCGTGGGGCGTCTGAGCGCGACGGGTCGCGGATGCGAGGATGGCGCCGTGTCGAGTACCCCCTGGTTCTGGATCGTTGTCGTTGCCGTCGTGGTCCTGGTCGCCGTCCTGGTGGCCGGGCTGCTCATCGCGCGCCGCCGCCGGATCAGCCTGGACGAGTCCAAGGCTGCCGACGTCGTCGAGAAGCCGAAGGGCGGCGGCTATACCGCGACAGGCGGGATCGCGCTCGCCCCTGGTGGGGAGAAGACCGAGGAACCGGAACACCCGGTCGAGGACCGTCCCGAGACCGACGGCCAGCCCGCCGTCGGGGACGACGCGTCCGTGCCGAGGGATTCCGCGCAGCGCACGGTGCGCGACGTCGAACTTCCCGAACCTGTCGAAGAAGCACCCGCTCCCGCTCCCGCCGAGGAGATCGCTCCCGCCACAGGGCGTCTGGAGCGGCTGCGCGGCAGGCTGGGCAAGTCCCGTTCGGTGTTCGGGCAGAGCCTGCTCGGCCTGCTGGGCGCCGGCGACCTGGACGAGGACTCGTGGCAGGACGTCGAGGACACGCTGCTCATGGCGGACCTGGGTGCCGCGACGACCACCGAGATCGTCGAACGTCTTCGTGACGAGCTGAAGCGCCGCGCCGTGCGGACCTCGGAGGAGGCGCGCGCGGTCTTGCAGGAGGTGCTGACCGCCGCCCTCTCGACCGACGCGGTGCGGGCCGTCCGCGCGCTGCCGCACACCGTCGACGGGAAGAAGCAGCCCGCCGTCGTGCTGGTCGCCGGGGTCAACGGCACCGGGAAGACCACCACCACCGGCAAACTCGCCCGCGTGCTCGTCTCGCAGGGGAGCACCGTGGTGCTCGGCGCGGCCGACACCTTCCGCGCCGCCGCGGCGGACCAGCTCCAGACGTGGGCCGAGCGCGTGGGGGCCGAGGTCGTGCGCGGCAAGGAAGGCGCGGACCCGGCGGCGGTCGCCTTCGACGCCGTCAAACGCGGCACCGAGGTGGGCGTGGACGCGGTCCTGATCGACACGGCAGGCCGTCTGCACACCAAGACCGGCCTGATGGACGAGCTGGGCAAGGTCAAGCGAGTCGTCGAGAAGCAGGCGAAGGTCGACGAGGTGCTGCTGGTGCTCGACGCCACCACCGGGCAGAACGGGCTGATGCAGGCCCGCGTGTTCTCGGAGGTCATCGACGTCACCGGCATCGTCCTGACCAAACTGGACGGCACCGCGAAGGGCGGCATCGTCTTCCAGGTGCAGCGTGAGCTCGGGGTGCCGGTGAAGCTGGTCGGTCTCGGTGAGGGACCGGACGATCTGGCGCCGTTCGAGCCTGGTGCGTTCGTCGACGCGCTTTTGAGCAGCTAGGCGATCAGCGCGGTCGTCTCCTACGTCATCGGCTCGGCGGTTTTGGAGACCGGGCTCAAACGGTGACCCCGTCCTTCGAAAGGGTCGAGCCGAGCGAGGTCGCGATCCGCTGGACGACGGGCGCGATCCGCTCGACGGCCTCCATCGTGAGCCGCCCCGACGGCCCGGACACCGAGACCGCCGCCGGCACCGGCGCGCCCGGGACCGCGACGGCCACGCAGCGGACGCCCAGTTCCTGCTCCGCTTCGTCGAGCGCGTAACCCTGCTGGGCGATCTTCGCCAGCTCGAGCAGGAGCGCGTCCTGATCGGTGAACGTGTGCTCGGTGTAGGAGGGCATCCCCGTCCGGGCGAGCAGCGCGGTGACGTCTTCGGGCGGCAGATGCGCGAGCATCGCCTTGCCCACGCCGGTGCCGTGCGGCAGGAGCCGCCGTCCGACCTCGGTGAACATCCGCATCGAGTGCTTCGACGGCACCTGGGCGACGTACACGACCTCGTCCCGCTCCAGGACGGCGAGGTTCGCGGTCTCGCCGACCTCGTCGACCAGCTCCGCGAGCAACGGACGTGCCCACGAGCCGAACTGCATGCTCGCGTTCTCACCCAGCCGGATGAGGCGGGCGCCCAGCGCGTACCGGCGGTTGGTGTTCTGCCGGACGTAGCCCAGGTCCACCAGTGTCCTGATCAGCCGGTGGATGGTCGGCATCGGCAGCCCGGACAGGGTCGCCAGCTCGGAAAGACTGGCCTCCCCGCCGGTGTCCGCGAGATGCTCGAGGAGCTCGAAGGCCCGCTGAAGTGACTGGACGCCGCCATCGCGCCCGTTCTTCTCCGCTGCCACCGTGGTACTCCTTACGTCGGCGTTGATGTTCCGCTATGCAGAAACTATAGTCCGTCATGTAAAACCGTAGGGACGTTATCTTTCCGAACTCGGGGTGTTACTCATGTCTGAAGCTCAGGTGCTCGGCGATCCGGTCGAGCGCGGGGACGAAATCCTCACGCCGGAGGCACTCGCCTTCCTCGCCGGCCTGCACGAGGCCTTCGCCGCCCGCCGCGACGAGCTGCTGCAGGCCAGGAGCAAGCGCCGCGAGGAGGCCAGGACCACCGGCAAGCTGGACTTCCTGCCCGAGACCAAGGAGATCCGCGAGGGCGACTGGAAGGTGGCCGAGGCCCCGCCCGCCCTGCGCGACCGCCGCGTCGAGATCACCGGTCCGACCGACCGCAAGATGACCATCAACGCGCTGAACTCCGGCGCCAAGGTCTGGCTCGCCGACCTCGAAGACGCCAACACGCCGCACTGGGCGAACGTCGTCTCCGGCCAGGTCAACCTGTACGACGCGGTCCGCGAGACCATCACGCTGGAGAGTGGCGGCAAGAGCTACGCGCTGAAGGACGACGTCGAGCACGCGACCATCGTCGTCCGCCCGCGCGGCTGGCACCTCGACGAGCGCGGCCTGTCCTTCGGTGGGCGTCAGGCCGTCGGCGCGCTGGTCGACTTCGGCCTGCACTTCTTCCACAACGCGCAGGAGCTGCTCAACCGCGGCAAGGGCCCGTACTTCTATCTGCCGAAGATGGAGAGCCACCTCGAAGCGCGGCTCTGGAACGACGTCTTCACCCACGCGGAGAAGGCGCTGGGCATCGAGCACGGCACCGTCCGCGCGACCGTGCTGATCGAGACCATCCCGGCCGCGTTCGAGATGGAGGAGATCCTCTACGAACTGCGCGAGCACGCCTCCGGTCTCAACGCCGGCCGCTGGGACTACCTGTTCAGCGTCATCAAGTACTTCCGCGACGCGGGCGAGAAGTTCGTCCTGCCGGACCGCAACTCGGTCACCATGACCGCGCCGTTCATGCGCGCGTACACCGAACTGCTGGTGCGCACCTGCCACAAGCGCGGCGCGTTCGCGATCGGCGGCATGGCCGCGTTCATCCCGAACCGCAAGGACCCGGAAGTCACCGCCGCGGCGCTCGACAAGGTGCGTGCCGACAAGAGCCGTGAGGCGGGCGACGGTTTCGACGGTTCCTGGGTCGCGCACCCCGGCATGGTGGACATCTGCCGCGAGGAGTTCGACAAGGTCCTCGGCGACAAGCCGAATCAGCTCGACCGCACCCGTGACGAGGTGTCCGTCACCGCCGACCAGCTGCTCGACGCGGCTTCGACGCCTGGTGGCGCCACCGCGGCCGGTCTGCGTGCCGCCGTCGACGTCGGTATCCGCTACATCGCGTCCTGGTTGAGCGGGAACGGCGCGGCGGCCATCCACAACCTGATGGAGGACGCGGCCACCGCGGAGATCTCGCGTTCGCAGGTGTGGCAGTGGGTGCGCAACGGCACGCAGCTCGACACCGGCGACAAGGTCACCGCCGAACTGGTGCGCGGCGTGCTGGCCGAGGTCCGCGGCGAGCTCGCGGCCGAGATCAAGCCGGAACTGCTGGAGCCCGCCGTCGAGCTGTTCGAGCAGGTCGCGCTCGCCGACGAGTTCCCGGACTTCCTGACCCTGCCCGCCTACGAACGGATCAAGTAGACACATGGGGAACGGGCGGCTCACCGAGGACGTCTACACCGCCGCTGACGCGCGCCTCGCCGAGGCCGACGCGCGCGTCACGGCCAAGTACCCCGGCGAGCCGCCCGGCCGCCAGCCCGTGCACACCGTGTACGTGCCCGCGTCGCAGTACAAGACGCGGCTCGTGGCGGACTGGGGCAAGCAGGCCCTGCGGGTTTTCGGCGAGCACGCCGACCAGCTGGGCCTGGACGCGGACATCGCCGACCGGGTCCGGACCAAACTGCTGACCGAGCCGATCGAAGATCTGCGGATCGACTTCGAGGACGGCCTCGGCAGGCCCGGCGACGACGAAGAGGACGCCATCGCGCTCGCCGCCGGGCGGACTCTCGCCGTCACCGGCGGCACGCCTTTCGTCGGCATCCGGTTCAAGAGCTTCGAAGCCGCGACCCGCCGTCGTGGCATCCGCACACTCGATCTCTTCTTGGCCGGATTGCTGGAAAGCGGGCCGCTGCCGGAAGGTTTCGTCGTCACGCTGCCGAAGGTGACGGCAGTGGAGCAGGTCGAGGTGGCGGCGGACGTCTTGGAGCGTCTCGAATCCGCGTACGGCCTGGCAGCGGGAGTCTTGCGGTTCGAAGTCCAGATCGAGACCGCGCAGTCCATTGTGGACATCGACGGGACGGTGGCGGTCCCGCGGATCATCGAAGCCGCGCGCGGCCGCTGTTCGGGTCTGCACTACGGCACCTACGACTACAGCGCCGGGCTCGGTATCAGCGCCGAATACCAGAGCATGGAACACCCGGCCGCCGATTTCGCCAAGCAGCTCATGCAGGTTTCGGCCGCGGGCACCGGCGTCCGGCTTTCGGACGGCTCGACGAACAAACTGCCCGTCGGCGACGCGATCCTCCCGGCCTGGCGCGAACATCTGCGCTTGGTGCGGCGCTCGCTGGAGCGAGGCTTCTATCAGGGCTGGGATCTGCATCCGCATCAGCTGCCGACCCGGTTCGCCGCCACGTACGCCTTCTTCCGCGAGGGTTTCCCGGCTGCGCTGGGCCGCTTGCGGGACTACGCGGACCAGACCGGGCGCGGAGTGCTGGACGAACCGGCGACCGCGCAGGCTCTGGCGAGCTTTTTGTTGCGGGGGCTGGATTGCGGAGCCGTGGACGTGGGGGAACTTTCGTTCTCGCGAGCGGAACTGGACGGCTACGCGCGACGGACCGCGTGATATCGGGCGAGAACCTCGTTCAGCGAGCCGCGCGCGCGGATCCGGCCTTCGTCCATCCAGAGCGCGGTGGTGCACAGTTCGCGCAGCAGTTCGTTGGAGTGCGAGGCGAACACCAGCACGCCCGAGCGGCGTGCGAGGTCGACCAGCCGCTCGCGGGCCTTGGCGAGGAACGCGGCGTCGATCGCGCTGAGACCCTCGTCGAGGATGAGGATCTCGGGATCGATGGTGGTCACCACGCCGAGCGCGAGCCGCACCCGCATGCCGGCGGAGTAGGTGCGCAAGGGCAGGTGCAGGTAGTCGCCCAGTTCGGTGAACTCGGCGATGTCGTCGACCCGTTTCGCCATCTGCTTGCGGCTCATGCCGAGGAACAGGCCGCGGATCAGGATGTTCTCGTGGCCCGAGACCTCGGGATCCAGCCCCACGCCGAGATCGAACACCGGCGCGATCCGCCCGACGACCCGCGCGCTGCCCCTGGTCGGTTCATAGATGCCGGACAGCAGGCGCAGGAGCGTGGACTTCCCGGCGCCGTTGTGCCCGACCAGGCCGACGCGATCGCCCTCGCCCAGTGACAGGGAGATGTCCCGAAGGGCCTCGATGATCGGGACACTCGCGTCGGTGCCGATCTTGCCGCCGACCTTGCCGAGCACCCGTTTCTTGAGTGACCGGGTCTTGGCGTCGAAGATCGGGAAATCGACGTAGGCGTCCTGTACCTCGATGCTCACCATGGGCCGGCCTCCTCGCGCTCGACAGATGCGAACGAAAGTTATCATTCGCATTTGTGGTAACGTCCGGCCGGTGAGTCAGTCATCCGTCGATCAGGGCTTCCGGCCGCCGCAGCAAGCCCGCAGCCGGGAGTCCCTGCAGAAGGTGCTCGCCGCCGCCGAGCACGTTCTGGCGAGCCAGGGTTTCGAGGAGTTCACCGTCGCGGCGGTCGCCGAGCAGGCGGGCATGTCGGTGGGCGCGATCTATCGCCGGTTTTCCGGCAAGAACCAGCTGCTGTACGCCGTGAAAGACCAGCTGCTCGGGCAGTTGGAATCCGGTGTCGGCGAAGCGCTCGGCTCCGCGGAGCCCGGGCTGCACGGGGCCGTCGGCGCGTTCACCCGGGCTCTGGCGGGGACGTTCGCCCGTCACGACCGGATCTTCTCCGAGCTTCTCGACAGTCAGCGCGCGGAGGGGCGGGATCGTGGACTCCAAGCGCTGGCCGCGATCCAGCGCGATTTCGTGGAGGCGGTTCGGCCTTGTCTTGAGGAGGTCCGCCGGGCGGACCGGGAGGAAGCGATCCGGATGATGAGCCGGACCATCATCGGATCCTGTGTGCACCGGGCCGCCAGTGGCCGGTTCTGGTCCGATGGCCTGAGCTGGGATGTTTGGGCGCGTGAGACGACCGACATGGCTTTGGCTTATCTGGAGTCGGCTTAAGCCTCTGATGGGGAGGGCTTCGTTGCCGAGTCCTGAGAGATCTCGACTCGGTCGTGATCGGTCCGTTGGCGGCGGGACTGTGCGGATTTTGGTGCGTTAGATGACCCGGAATCCACACAGTCGTGCGTGATCGGTCCGCTGGTGAACGGCCGGATATCGGTGGAGCCCGGTGGGCATGACGAAGGGCCCGTCGCCGGCGTGGCCGACGGGCTCTTCGGGTTTCAGACCTTATGCAGGGTGTTGCGCCGGGGTATTCGGAGCGGATCCCGGTACTGGGGAGGAATGAACTCCGGTAACCCATCAGCGGCCATCCGCACTTCCCAGTCCCCGTGGTGAATCAGCCGGTGATGGAAACCGCACAGCAGCACCAGATTCCGGACATCCGTCGGTCCGCCGTCCACCCAGTGGTGAATGTGGTGGGCATGGCAGTTCTTCGGCTTCCGATGACACCCCGGGAACGCGCAACCACCGTCGCGGATGTTGAGTGCGCGTCGTTGGCCGGGGGTGACGAATCTTCGGAGTCGTCCCATGTCCAGCGGTTCGCCCGAGGCACTCATCACGACCGGCAGCATCAGACAGTCGCAGGCCGCGAGCCGGGCTTCCCGCGCGGTCATCGTCCCCACGAAATCCAGGCACGCAGTCCCGAGGCCCGATTTGAGTTCCTCCAGCCCGACGGTCACATGCACCAAGGTCCGGTAACCGCTGGTACCCGGCTGGTCCGGGCACGCGATCGCCAGATCGAGCAGGTCGACCCAGGCGTCGCCCATGCGTTCGCATTTCATCCGCAGGTCCGCCTGGTCGAACTCGTCCACCGGCCGTGGCTGGGCGTGCGCTTCCAGGGCGGCGGCTGTTCGGGCGCCGGTCTCGTCGTCGAGGAGGCCGGTGAGTTTCCAGAACCCGTCTTTGCGACGTTCCAGGGTGATTTCGCGGCGTGGCTCTTTGGGTTCGGGGTCTTTGGGTTCTTTGCCGTCGGGGTCGAGCCAGCCGAGCAGTTTCGCTTCGGCCTTGGTGAGTTGTGCGGGTCCGGCGTTCGGGGCCAGCTCGGCGAGGATCTTCTCCGCCTCCGCCCGATTCTCGGCCGAGGTGTCGGCGGGGAGTCTTTTCAGGATCTCCAGGATCTGATCGATCCGCTCATCCCCGACTAACCCCTCGGCGGCGACCGCGGCGGTCGCGGGCGCGACAGGCGGAACCTCGGTGCCATCCAGCGCCCGGGTGGGATTCAGGGCGAGAGCCCGCTTCACCACCGCACCCGCCTCACCGCGCGACAACCCGGCCATATCCGCGAGCCAGCTCGCCGTACTGCCATGCCCGTACAAGTCTTTGACGCCCCGAACCTCGATCTCCGCCAGAAACCGCCCCAGACTGGCGGTCGCGATCCGGATCACCTGCAAGGACTGCTGCACGCCATGGGCAAGCTCCAGCTTGCCGGCGCGCCACAGCTCCTGCGGCAACTCGGGGAGGAAGGTCTCGGACACGACTCAATAATACCAGAAGAAATCGAACAGGTGTTCGTAATTTTAAGCAACAAGCAAAACTCGCGAACAACACTGAAGGGTGATGACGTCCTGCGCGGAGACCAAGCAAGGAGAGCACGTGCCGCATTTTGTCGACTAAATGCGTCCGCTGGTCAAGTCATGCCACGTGGCCGGTGTCGGGACTGTCGGCTTCGCGTCCTGACGCTGCTTGTGGGCCAGAACGTCGCCTGTATGGGTCACGGAACGAAGGCGCCGCACTTAGTCGACTAAATGCGCCCGGTCTCGACCGCCGCCACGGCCATCATGGGGCCGCGCAAGGAAACCTGCCGCAGTTGGTCGACTAAATGCGGCCAGTAAAGGCGACCGGTTTGACATATCGCCGACAAGGCACCGAAACCACCCCATCCGGACCGAAGACCTGATTGTCGAATTCGCCCTCGTCGACCCACCCGCACCGTTCGTAAAACCGCCGCGCCCGCGCATTCCCCGGCGCCACCGCGAGCCAAGCACGGGAATGCCCACCCTCGCGCACCAACCGTTCGGCTTCAGCGAGCAGAGCCCCGGCCACTCCACTCCCGCGATGGTCCGACGAAACGTAGACCTGTTCGACCTCATCGCCGACGACCATCACGAAACCCGCCACCACGTCGCCCAGCACGGCGACGGTTGTGTCGCCGACCCGGTCCGCGGCCCGCTCCCAGAACGATTCTCGAGTGCGGATCCGTACGAGTGAGTCGGGCACGTTGCCGAGATGACCGTCCTGCCAGCCGTGGTACCAGATCTTCGCGACGGCGTCGGCGTCCGCGGGGATCGCCGCCCGGACCATTGCAGGAGTAGGCATGGCGCCAGCTTAAGTGGCGAGCGTCGGCTTTGTGGACCGCCCGGAATCGGGCAGTATCGGCTTATGTCGATCAGCCGAGGCCCCGACCCTTTGGACCCCGCCGTGGCGTCGGGTCCACTGCTTCTTCTCGAAGTGGACCTCGGGCCGGCGCCGACGCTGGAGGATTATCAGCAGAACGTCACCGCGTTGCTGATTCTGGCGGGTCACGCCAGTTTGCTCCCTCCCGTCGAGGGGCGGTGGCTGGATTCCTCGGCGCGGGTTCTGCCGAGGTCTCCGGTTATCGTCCGGACCACCATGGCCAGTCCGTGGGTGAGTGTGCTGTCTGGACTCGCTGAACGTTCGGCGCCGGTCGCGTACGGTGCCGCCGCCCTGTACGGGCTGCATCGGCTGCTGGAAATGGTGATGACGTGGCAACGACACCGGTTGGAGATCGAGGAAGGCGAGGCGCGCCTGGAGCAGCTTCGAGAGCGGCTGCGGGACACCGGCGTTCAGTTGCGCTAAGAGTTCGATCCGCGCCTGGTGGGGCCCGGCGAAGAATTGGCCGAGCCGGGGCGGCGGGACGAACTGGCGGAGCGTGCGGCGAACCCGCCCGCCGAGGTCGTGCGGGCGGCCGAGCAGATCGGATCGATCAGCGCTGCGGAGATGATCGATCCTGGTGATCTTCGCGCCGATCCGCCCGGAGTCTAGGAAACCAGCGCGCCGATCCGCCGCTCCACTTCGTCCGCGCTCGCGTTCCCGGCGACCAGCGTCACTACTCGTTCCCCGGGAAAGGCGGCCAGCAGGGTCGGGTAGCCCGTGACGCCCAGTTCCCGCGCCCGCCGGAAGTCGTCCGCCGCGGAAACGCGGTCCAGCGCGGCCTCGACGGCGTCCCCGTCCAGGCCCGCTCGCTGCGCGACCACACGATAGGTCGAGACCTCGGAAAGGCTCAGCCCATCGAGGTAGAAAGCCTCCTGCAGCAGGGCCGCGAGCCGCACCGCGCGGTCCGGCGCGACCTCGCGCAACGCCGCCATCCCGCAGGCGGCGGCCTCCGAGTCCATGACGAACTCGCCGTCCGCGATCAGCCGCTCGTAGCTTTCCCCGAACGGCGCGCCGGTGCGGCGGGTGATCTCGGCGTTGGCTCCCTGGAGGTAGCCGAACTGCCGGATCGGCACCCGGCGCCCGCCGAGGAACAGGCCGCCGGAAACCACTTCGACCGGCAGGTCCGGATGCCGGTGCGCGACGTCGGCCATGGTGCGGGCGAACCCGTACGACCAGCCGCAGTACGCGTCGAAGACATAGATGAGCTTCATGAAGAGACCCAACGATGTCTGACTGGTCAGATATTCCTAACGGAGTTTGGGGAGTGCGTCACGTGCCGAGTGGCTCAGCGTCCGCAGGTCCTGGGCGAACCGTTCGCGGTGGTCCGCGGGCAGCGGGTCGAGGAAGAGCCGCTGGATGTTCTCGACGTGCACCCGCGCGGCCCGCACGGTCGTCTCCTCGCCCTGCGCGGTCAGCCGCACGAGCTGCACGCGACGGTCCTGAGGATCGGACGTACGCACGACGAGGCCGAGCGTGGTCATCCGGTCGACCAGCCGCGTCGCGCCACCGGTGGTCAGCACCTGCTCCTGCGCGATCGCGCGCATGCTCATCCCGGCCGCACCGGACCTGCCGACGATCAGGAGGACTTCGAACATCAGGTGCGAGATCCCGCATTCGGCCTCCAGCGCGCGGCCGAGCAGGTATTCGAGCCGGTTCGCCGCGCCCATCATCCGGCCGAAGGCGAGCACACGCGGGTCGTAGGCGGCTTCTTTCGCCGTGGTGATGCCCATTTCAGCTCCCTGCCGACAAGGCCAAATAGACGTCGAGCTGTTCGGTGAACTCGGTCAGGTCGGTGCCGAGCAGTTCGCTCGCGCGTCCGATCCGGTACCGCAACGTGTTGACGTGGACGTGCAGCGCCCGCGCGGCCCGCGTCGGCGAGCCGGAGCATTCGAGGAAGACGCGCAGCGTGTGCACCAGATCGGTGCCCTGCTCGGCGTCGTAGCTCAGCAACGGGCCCAGCACCCGGCGCCGCAACGCCGCCCGCAGGTCGTCGGGGGTGCCCGCCAGCAGCAGCCGGTGCATGCCGATCTCGCCGCCGGGGACGACCTCGATCGTGCCGGGCCGTTCCGCCGCCACGGCGAGCGCGTAGCGCGCGACCTCCTTCGCGCCCCGCAGCACGGAGACGGGGGACCGGTCGCTGATCCCGATCAGCACCCGGCGGCACGGCAACAACGGCTCCACTGTGGACAGTGCGGCGGTCACCTTGGCCGGCCACTCTTCCGGCCACTCGCCGTCGTCCTCGGCCAGCGCCCAGGTGGTTTCCCCGGCGGGGCCGACCAGGGCGCCCGGCGGCAGCAGTTCCGTCAGGATGCCGCGTGCCGCTTCGGATCCTTCGGTGCGCGCGACGACGAACCGCAGATCGCCGCGCAGCCCGGTCGCGGTCAAAGCCGCGTGGGGATCGCTTCCCTCGTCGAGTGCGGCGAGCAACGGTTCGAGCACCCTGTCGGTGACGGCGCGCACCTCGTCCGCCCGCGTGCGCGCGAGGCCGATCAGCCCGGCGAGTTCCTCGGCGATCTCCGCCTGGGCGGCGGTCGGCGCGCCGCCGATCGCGAGCAGCCACGGCAACGCGTGCCTGCCCCCGACCGGGCGGACCGACACGTCGTCCGCCTCCAGGGAACGCCCGCCCGCGGCGACGAACCGCCGCACGAGTTCCGAGGCCGTGCCCGCGGGTTCCACCCAGCAGGGAAGACCGATCTCGGCACGCGCCCGCTCCAGCAGCGTCTCCACCGACGCGTCTTCCGTCGCCGCTGAAAGCAAACGTTTGCGAGCGCCTTCCGCGGCCGCGGCGAGCGCCAGGACGACCCGTTCGGTGACGACCGAGAACGACAGGTCCGCCGGCACCTCCAGCAACGGGATCCCGTGTCGCGTACAGGCTTCGACGAGGTCCTCG
>Ga0307518_10000428_pt1 | contig 32203 bp, 14 predicted proteins | sample 25_EM_MG_FD_203889 | JGI IMG/M metagenome (GOLD analysis project Ga0307518, IMG submission 203889) | Populus trichocarpa ectomycorrhiza microbial communities from riparian zone in the Pacific Northwest, United States - 25_EM | ecosystem: Host-associated > Plants > Roots > Unclassified | place... | reverse complement strand
CAAATACATCAAAAATATATTTTTGGGTGTTTTTTTTTTTTGTCATTTTTGGTTTTTTAAAAACAATTATCAAAAATTGGGTAAAAAATTAGATAGCAACCGTTATCATTAGAATTTTCATTTAGTTTCATTATGTCTTTTTCACCTTTTTTATCTTCAATATTTTCTAACTTTTCATTGTACGTGGAAATTTTTATGGTGTTTAGAAAGTAACAGTGGCATCCTATTAATTATTTCATAGACCTATCCTAAAAAAAAGATAGACACAAAGAGAATAAAAAATGAAATTCATGACCCACAAAAAATAATAAGAATATCTCCATATAATTCTCTCTGCTAATTGTATCTATTTTTTTAAAAAAAAAATGGATCTAGAAAATAACTAATAGAATGTCACTAATTACTCCCTGAGCACTATAAAACTTCTTGAATTATAAAAGTGAAAAAAATAAAGAAATATTCTTTTTTTTAATTTTTCTTATTCTTTATTTTGTTTAAAGTATTATTTTACGAGAAATTTGTGTTTTTCTAATTTTCTATTAATTTCTTTTAATTTAATGGACATGTGTCATCATTTGATACACTAAATGATATGATTTAACATTATTTGTAGCAGATTTTGAAGGAAGGACTAATTAGTGACAAAATTGAAAATAGAAGGATGACATTAGTACACATTTTTAAGGGGTCCAAACTTGTCTAAATTAAGAGTTGAGGGGCCACATCAGGCTTTAAACCTGAACATGTCCGACACTATTAGCGTCTGATTATATATATATATATATATATATATATATATATTTCGACCAAGTTCCAGAGGCTCCGCTCTTGCTCTTGGGAATAGATGAAAGGTGAAAAGGCATCATATATTATGCCACGTGCGAAGGATAACCTTTACATTGCATTTGTAACTGCGAGTAGCACACCTAACAAACCACGTTCTTCTTTTAAGTCTCGCCCGAATTACAATAGATATTGTTATGTAATTTTTTTTAACATATTGGTATTTTTTTGTTTTGATTATTTATTTATTTTTAATTTTAATTTACTCCTTATATTATATGTTTATTAAAATTTAAATTTATTTTATATAGCTTTCACAATAACAAAAAAAAATTTTGATATTGAGTTTGTATCCGAAAACTATCTCAGTGTCACGGTATCGTTTATATTATTTAACATTTAGATAAATAAAAAATTGTTTTAAAAAAACTCAAGTTATTCAACTTTGTGGAGTTAATGTCTTGGATTGCGAGTGTGGCAAGGTAACCCGGGTTGCCCTAATTCATGGGTTTTGCAGGGTACCTTTTTTTCTTTATTTTCTAATTAAATTTGATTTTGTGATCGTTTATTTCTTTTATCATATAGCTAAAAAATAATTTAAAAACAATCATGTTATTAAACTTTAGAAAGTCCATGGATTTGTTCACGGGTTGACCCGGTTCTAGGGTTTGGTGGGTTTAACTTTTCTTTAAAAAAAAAAAAGAATTCATTTTTTTATTTTATCTTTTGATATTGAGTTGATATGGAACTAAATTTCATAATTTATTTCATTTTATTTTCTTTGAGGTTATCGCGGTTTAAAAAAGTCCCGGTATTGAGTTGGTACTCGATTTTATGATTGTCTATTTTTGTTATCATATAGTTTAAAAAAACTATTTAAAAAAAAAAAACAAGTTATTAATCTCAGTGGTGTTTGTGAATTGGTTCGCGGGTTTAACGTGTTGATCTAGATTACCCAAGTCATGGGTTTGGCAGGTTGACCCACCAAACCCAATTTTCTTTTTTGTTTCCGGTCCTTCAATTTTTTTTATTGATTTTTCTTTCATTTTATCCTTCAATATTGGATTAGTTGAGAAATAGACTTCATGATTTATTTTTATTTGTTTTCTATAAGGTTATCATGGTCTCAAATAAACATCAATTATATTTTAGGGTTGGTGCTCGATTTTTCAAGCATCTATTTTTTATCATGTAATTAAATAAAAATAATTTACAAAAAAAAAAAAACAAAGTTATTAAATTAAATGGAGTCCATGACTCAGATTGCGAGGTTAATGAAGTCGATCGAATCTGGTACTGTCTCAATATTTTAAAAAAATTGTTATCTTGAATTGTTTTTTTTAAAACCTAAGTCATGTTTTTACTAGTTATCCATGTTGATTTTTAAACTCCTAAAATTAATTGATTTTAATCAGGTCAGATTTTATATAATTTAATTAAAATTTTGAGTTAGATAAAAAATAAAGTAAGAAAAATTTAAACTTAATATGTTTAATAAGATTTAATAACACTGATAAAATAATTCCTCATGTTCTTTTATATTAAAAAAAAAAAAAACAAATGGACTCGAGACCATGTAGAGCGCGTCCTATTATATCATAAATTTAATCATCCTTTATTTTTTTACTAATCAGAGCACTGAATCTCAGTCGGAGTCGTAGAAGTGTCAAACAAAAGTAAACGGATGAGGGTACCTTAAATCACTTGATTGTCTGTTTTTGTATTTTAAAAAATATTTTAAAAAAAGTTAAAGATTTTTTATTTTAAATTATTTTTTTATATTTTTTAAATATTTTAATGTATTAATATTAATGAATAAAGTTTTTTTAAAAAATATTATTTTAAAATAAAAAAATAATTATTACAACAATATAAACGGCTATAAATCAAATAAGTGTGTTGTATGCGGTACGCACGGCATGACCTGGCATGGACGACCTGTCAGATGGTGCACACACAAGAGGACAACCTTTTTCTAAAGATATACTCAAAGGCTACTTGACTCTATAATGACAATTATTTAGATCTGACTATTTTCCCCCGCATGATGCTGCCAGATCATTTTTTAAATTATATTCTTTTTAATTTTATGTCAATTTAAAAATCAATTTAAATTAAAAAAAAAATCTTCATCCAAAACTCTATTTTTGAGAAATAAATATTAAAAAAAAAAAAAAAAATATTTTTTTTATTTTCATTGAGTATTCATGCTTATTTTTTCAAATATTTTACATATTAGTTTTACATAAAATTATTTAAAAAATTACAAATATATTTATAAAAAATTCTAATCTTATTTAAAAATATATATAACATGATTGAATGATTTTTAAAGCATCTTTGTAATTTAGTTTCTTTTTTTGTCAGTCCATCATAATTATTTATTTTAAAAAAGATAAAAAAAACAAGAAAAAAAAATGGCAAAGAAAGATCATTCAAGATCACGTCCAGGTTTCCTTTTTTTTTTTCAAGAAAAAATATACACGCTGACTACTTGATGTTTTTTTAATGTCATCCATTACCACTAAATTCTAACAAAAAAGATTTGGGAATATTTGGATTTAAAATAATTTTAAACTCATTTTAAGGACATATTTTACAACCACAACACCATTTAATTAATATAAAAACTAACAATTAAATTGAATTAAATAAGTTTAGTTGTTGATCTACTTTTTATAACATAATTAGAGATTAAATCATCTGCATCAAATTTCTTTTTTAAAAACAAATCCATCAAAATCAAGATTCATATTTTTTTTAGATAACTTTATCTCTCTTAAAATTTAAAATTTAAGACAAAACAATTGAGGCCACAATAAAATTGTACTTTTGTAGTGTGAATAAATGTAGGAGGCAGCACATTAATGGGACCTCCTCTTTTAATTTAATTCATAAAAAAAGATGAACATATGCGTCAATTTCCATCTGACTGCTACTTTCTGAACTCCCATACCCTGCTGTCACCCTTGTAGCCTGGGCATTGTTGAGGCACGCCATGCCTGCATTTGATCCTTTTCAACGTGGTAATGCCATCAGGCCCAGAATATTGATTAGCAAACACTTGAATCCTGCATTCAAGCACCGTCGCAACACACATATCGTTCCAACCAGAAGCTTTCGTTGAAGCCAAAAAATGGCAAGATCATGACTCCCTAGCAGCATGAAAAACAGCTGCGCACGCCATAGCAGCTGCATCCCTCCAAAGAGCAATTAAAATGTTAGTTGGACTTGTGAGGTCTGAAATTTGGAGCCTGGTCTTTGTCCCACGGCGTTTTTGTTGAAATTCATCACAATGTCATATTCAACAAGATATGAATGCTGGAGATAGAGGAAACAAAGAGATTGTCTTTCCTTGTGTGTAATAAAACCAGGTGTACGTATTTCAAGCACTAACTCCCAACCACACCGCAACGACTATCGCTTGGTTTATAGATATTCATTTGTTACTCCAGTCTTCTTCATCATACATCATCATCTTCTGACGTCTTCATCATCATATGTTCAGGTATGCGAGATCTTCTGCCCAGAGTATGATTGACCAAAAAAAAAAAAACACTAGAGCTCGGATTCACATACCGATGCCTTGCATTATTAAAACAATCTTATCGCCAAAAATGGACACATTAACAGGTTTCTTTCTCAACTTTGGATGCACTTTATATTTTTATTCTTTTAAACATGTAGTAATCAAGGAGTATTTGCAAGCACTGTGGGTGGCGTCGAGCGCACCTGCAGAATTACTTGCTCCACATAATTAAAAAATGAAAACTAAAAGGAAAAATTATTGTTATAAAAAAATTGACTACTTTCCTTTTATGTTAACAAACAACAAGATACCATACGATTTCACAGCTGAAGATGTATGCGCAAAGTCAGTTGAAGTCATGAATGCCTCTAGTATTGGAATTTTGTTAAACAAATCCTGTACTTTCCTTCTTTTCTCCATCTGCTGCAGGCATATATTTACTTACCCTTCAAGAAAGAACAGGAAGAAAGAAGACTTTGGCTTAACCATCCAGTATCTTAGTCCCTTCAGAGAGTACTTTGCACTCCCAAATAATGTACACAGCATCTTCAAAATGTAAACTCTTTGTCGAACCACTGATATTGATAAAGAACCAAGGCGATGAGATGCAATCCTAGAGCTTCAAGACGGGAGTGCATGACTGGAAGCCTTCCAACTCCCCAAATCAATTAAAAAGGCATCTAAGCATTCCTCAATTTGCACAGGTTCCGTTGCAAACTAGAGGCACCTCATAGTAACCAGGTATGCAAAGAGCTCCTTGTTGCCACCAACCGATTCCTGCAAATCCAAAGCATTCGCTATCAGCTACGTGATCACCAGACATGAAGCTTAAATTAAACCAGATGCTATTGCATCTAACAAAATAATTCTTACCTTTGAACCTGGAAGCTGGTCAGTTAAGGGTATGATCTGCCACAACCTACCCAAAAGCACCCCCATCTCCTTGCAGATATCAGAGGAATCAATTCGACCAAACAGATCTATACTGCAAAAGCAACCATCTTGACTTATCCACTTACACATTCGCCATTGGCACACAACAACATTTTGTTTCATGTTTTGTTCAGCAGAAGCAGTTGGCATAAGCAGCCTGAGTTGGGAACTAGGTCCCAATCATGTTTAGCAGATATGCATCAAAATGACAAGCCAAGGTTCAAAAGGCCTTTCTGGCGCTAGGAGACAGTATCACGAATTTGGGGGAATATAACTTGGCAATGCTACCCCAAAGTTCTGAAACAAATTTCAGACACCTACCAACACTTCTAGGAGCCTCTCTTTCCTACAACTGCAGAGGAACCTTGCTTCTTCTGTATACCATATTGCCAGGCATCTCTTGATCTATCACCAGATTGATCAAAATCATCTAACGAATTGTCCATTGGTGGCTTAAAAGGACCAAAACTCCCATTCCTGGAAATCACAGATGCACCTGAATTCTCATCATCCTCTGATGGTGTCCCTGATCTGGATTCCATGTGCATATCAAAAGATCTATGTCTTGGTCCACCTAACCTCAAACCCCTTACATTGGAAGAACCTTTGCCCAGGGTCCCCTTCAAAACAAAAAAATCTTTGGGGAGGGAGTCCATATTCATGTAACAATTCCTTGCTTTAGCATCAGCAACTAACGCAGACCAGTCATCTGATTGCACGAGAGAAGTAGCATTCCCCATGACCTGTTGGGAAATCAAGTTCAGTGGCTGGAGAGATGCAGCTATTGGGTGATGGCACAAATGAAAAGCTTACAAATGAAATGTCAAATAACAAAGTGAGAGAGAGCAGGTAAGAAATAAAAGATAGAAAACCATACCCATAGAGCCCTTTTAGCGCGTGTAAGAGCAACATTCATTCGGCGGATATCAGCTACAAAACCAACACCATGATTTGAGGCCCGGACACAAGACATGATAATGACATCACGCTCCTGACCTTGGAAAGCATCGACGGTATTAATATAGATATCTTTCCCTTCTTCAGATTTTAAAACAGCTGAAAACTCTTGTTGGAGGCATTTTAACTGCAGCTTATATGGAGTGATTATGCCAACCGTGATTCTCCCCATGCCCAAGGATTTTAAAGATTTCTGAAGATGCTCATACAACTGAAGACAGAATTGTGCTTCGTGTATGTTCTGATAAGATACCGATCCACCTCTATGTGACTCCCGCCCATGAGTAACATCATAGAATAGATAAGGTCTAAGTAAAGGGTCCTTGTAGTATGTCTCATCAGGTAAATTTGCAACACTTTCACTGTCAGTGAGACGTCCTTGGTAAAAGTACCGCGAAGGGAAATCTCGGATTTGAGGATGCATCCTGTATTGCACGGATAATAACATTGTCGGGCATCCAGCTTGCTGAAACCTTTCGAAAAGGCTTCTACTGTATAACAAGGTTCCAGCTGCCTTGCTGATAACTGTTGCAGGAAGTTGCTGAGGATCGCCAACAAGAACACACCGTGCAGCACCAAGTGCAAGTGGAGGAAGAACAGCAACTTCGCTGGCTTGAGCAGCCTCGTCAATAACTACCATATCAAAACCATGAGTAAGACGAGAGAACAACTTGCGACCACTGCTTGAGACGGTAGTGAACACAATCTCAGCCTCATTGGCAAAACTTGCCTCGAGACTAGCTCGGGCTTCTTCCAGATTAAAATTGCTACCAGCACGAAACCTGGGTTCTAAGATGAGAAGGCGAGAGATTTCAACTAGAACTTTATCCCTGCTTTCAACAACAGCCGCGAGGTTCTGAAGTAATGCATCTCGGTTTTGGTCCCTAGCCATAAGAACATCAGGATCAACACCAACAGATCCTTGGGAACGACCATCCACGGCCGCAAAATTAAGCTTATTTTGAAGATCAGCAATTTGTCCTGAGAAATAAGCTTCCTGTACTTTTAATTCTTGCATCCATTTTGAAATTTCTTCACGGCTCTTGATTAAAAGTTGCTCAGTTCTCCGCTCAACAGAAACTGCCTGAGCAGCACGTGATTGCGAATCAACCCCAACTCTGGCCACATCAGGCCGGTAAACTTTCATCTCACCATCAATAAATCCACGATCAAGAACACGTGCAAGAAGTTCATCAGTTGCAGCATTAGAAGGAGCACAAACTAACATCCTGGGCTTTGGACAGAGTTTTGAAAGGGAGCGGAAGAGATTCTGGTCCATGTTATGAAGAACTTCATCAATTGACCCCAAAGCAATATTGTCAGAATTGCTTTCGTTGGCTTGTTTATAGCTCTGGGGTGCCAGTTTCTTAAGCAAAGAAGTATAGTAATGCTGATACTGAACCAGATGGATGACATTTAGCATTCCCCAGACAGTATGCGTCTTACCTGTCCCTGGAGGCCCTTGTACAAGAGTAAAGGGCCATGGTTCTTGCCTCTTAGTTACCCCACTACTTGTACCAGCAGCAGTATGTGTGGCAGCCCATTGGATTGCAGCCAGCTGTGGCCCATTGAATGTCCTCCGCAAATGGTCAACAAAATTCTGTGTGAAGCATTCAGGCATGGCTGGGGTCTGCTGCTCATATTTTGGGAAGTGATCTGAACTGGGCTTTAGGATTGCAGCTTGCATCTACCAGGATGGTATAGAACATTTAGTTTCAAATATGAGAAAAATGACTAAACTTAGAAATTAACAAGGATCTGGCTGTTACCTGTAAATTGAGACGGCAAAATGCATGCAGCGCAACATACTCACGCTGGGTGGTTGCAAGAGAACCAAGGACAGTCAAAAACCAGGTGCCTCTGGGTTGAAGTTTCCTCAAAATATGATCCTCATCAACCTTGCTGGTGAAAACAAATTATAGAATAAGCAAGCAAACCATCAGTATGAAATAAAGAGAACAAAAGTCTGACAAGATCAGGAATTCTGGTGACTTAAAGACATTTGAAGCAGGCATAAGCACCAAGGAACAAATTAAGATTGAGGTAATAACCTGTGAGGATCATAAGAGTCCCCAACAAAAAAATGAAGGATTGCACCAGGAGGATCACGAGAATCCAAAGGGATGTGTCTTCTAACAGTACCAGCCACACGTCCATTGATATCAGGCTCCTCATCATCTTCGTTTGATGACGAGGTGTTGTTCCTCTTGGATCTTACTGCTTCACATGATGAAAATTATATTTGCATATTAGAAAGCCAAAACGCACTTTGATTGATATGCAATGAAGCAGAATCGCAAAAGTGGTACAGTCATAACAAACCTGTTCCAGGCCTTGGAGTTGAGAGAACTGCAACATCACCCTCCTTGAATGTCCACTTGCACTCATTTGCTGGAAGAACAATGACATCATACCATCCTATGGCCACAAAAGAGATTTCTTCAATCAGTCAACAAAACAGAACATAGATATACACCGCTACAGTAATAATTCAACTCAATACCTCTTTCCCGCCTTTCAATGCTCTTTATACGAACCATAATGTGTGCATTAGTTTCAGCTGACTCCTCCCATGTGCTGTAAAGTTGAGCTCGGCATTCCTCAAAAAGAAGAGGCTCAAATACTCTTACATATTCTTCCACAGACTCAAAGCGACCCGGAACACATTGGAGCTCAGAGTCCTCTGGTGCGCACAATAATAAAACAAAATAAGATTCAAAAAATGCAGGGACCAAAAAGGCAAAGGAAAGAACAAAGCTCTCAAAGAAACATACAGAAAGAATCGACTTCCACATATTTTCTTAATGGATATATACAAGGTGGTTAAATTTCAAGTAACTACGTAGAATCAGAAAAAACACTGCATCACATTTTGACCACCTCCTAGAGCATGTAAATTGGCAAGTAAACATCTTTCAAGCTTGAGATGCATGTAGCAAACAGCTTTTACTTATTAAGGACAGGCACAAAAAAACCCTAGCTGATCCACAGTTCCCTATTAAAATGTAGAGAGAAAATGATAGAGGATATGAAATGCACAAACCAAAACATCCAAATTGGTCAAAAAATATAGGAAACAAAATAAGTGATGAGACTGGTTTGTCCAACTTTTATGAGTTGCTGACTATCAAACTCTTCTGATACATCTCCAATCTGTCCCACCGCCTCCTCTTAAGGATTTGGAACAGATGCAGTATAAAGGCACTATGTTCTATCTTTTCAGCCCAAAAACCAAAAAATGGTCACAGATAATGCATATAGACATATACAAACTGAGACATGTATATGTTTTGTTTAATACCTGGGTGATGCCAAAATTTTTCATTAGTCACCTCCCGTATAAGACGTTCCACTGATGTGTCCTGATAGGGTGTACTGGCTACAGTCGACTTTTTCACAGGAAGGTATTTCTTGTTTCCCAACTTTGAATCCATGGAACCTTGGTTGATAAGAGCAGGCTTCCTGTTAGAGAATTGTGAGTTTTTTGGCTGTCTTAAATCAGCTGGATGCTTCCACGAACTCTCAGCAGGCTGTTTCCATGTACTCTGTTTCTGAATAGGTGGCAGGTGTGTGTCTACAGAAAAATCAGAGTCACCATTCACTTTCCTATTCTTAGCTGGCTGTGCAGAATTTATATCACCATTACTTTCAGATTTGGGTGGACAAGACTCCACAGAAAAGCCACCATCATTACATGGCAGATCAGCTTGTTTCTGATCCTTTAAAGGATGACCAGGCCTTTCTCCAGAACGTTCAGCAGGTTGAGGAACAGTACGAACCTCCTTCACAGTACGCGTGACGTTTGGCTGCCTTCTTGGTGTTGAACTTTTCATAATTCCAGCTTGCTTGACTTCATCTATATTAATCAACATGGTCTGCCTATTACGCTTTTTACCCAGCATTGCTTCTTTGTGTTGGTCTATCTTCCTCTTCCCCGGATTAGTTGAAAACTTAAGAGCATGACTTGCTTCAATACCTCTAACTTCACGTTGTTTTGAGAGTGAGGCAATTTCTTCCTGACCATCCATACACACATCATCATTAGCATTTCCATTTGAATTTCGACTACCATTATTTTTATAATCATTCTGACCTTGATCCAGACCAGGTGAAACACGGTCACAGCTTTCAGCCTTAGTGTTATCAATAACCTTAACACTGCTAGAAACATTCATGGAAACCATAACAGAAGTACCTTCTACTTCAGACATTCCTTGAAATTGAGAAGCTTTGCCCTTTTCATGCATACTATTGCCAGCACACACATTAGCAGTGCCCTCTGCGTCAGACCACTCACCTTCCTCTCTTTCCACAACTTTAATTTCTGCAGAACCAGATCCAGAACCAGAAGCTAGAGATTGTGCTTCTTTCTTATCATCATCAGTAATTCTTTTTGATGGTGATGCTAACTTGGGATTCTGCTCCCCAGCCATCTTCTGTTCAAAACCCACTTCAGGGCAAAAAGCAACCCTGGGTCGAATAAAAGGCTGAAAACCGGATATAGATGATGCGTGTGAAAAGGCATGGTTGTTTTTTATTCCTTGGGGACCCATTGATGCTACAAACATGTCAGAAGGGTGGGAATTTGCAGAAGGAAGTGCCTTGTGTGGCTGCAGGCATACAGCATGATCAATCTCATCATCCTCAGTTGGGGGTTCATTAAGATCAAATACTGGCCTTCCTCGGGAACCCATTTCATATGTATATGCATACAAACTGAATCTTCCACACGAGAATCTCTAATTGCTTGAGTATCTATTTTCTTCTTATCAAAGAATATCAGCCTTAAAGACATAAAAGAGCCCCTTGACAAGTTGGTCAAAGGAGTTGAACAATCATTGGATATCTGCAAATCCAATTCCCATAAAATAAATAAGAAAGCAAAAGCAGCAGGCAATTTAATATACAATACAGAAAACATGCAGGTACAAAGAACAGGTGTAAACGTATTAAAAAAGGCCCCAGTGGACAATCTTTCTAATAGCTAAGTAGTCAAGCCAATGAGGCATAATTCAATGGTAAAGGACTTGTGCTAAGGTTTCCCCTCCAATCAGGAATCGGGGTCTCCCAATCACTAGTTAATATATGGAATGCTCATATTCAAATCCTTCTTTTCTGACCCATCAAAGTAAACTACCCAGTAAAATGCTAGGACTCATGCGAAATATGCACATGCCATGTCCTTAATCCCATCAATTAGCACCCAACACAAACCCTTCCATTTAGTTTCACTAATGCAAGAAAACCTAGTAGTCTCTACACATAATCTAAGCTTCAAGTAAACAAAAGAAAGAAATTAAAACTCGATATAAAGCTTCAAGCACCTGCAGCTTCAAGCCTGCAGCAGGTAATACAAAGGCAGCTAGCAAGGATGTTCCTTTCAACTTACTAATCACACCTATATTATCGTTTACTGTAACCAGTACTCATGGCAACATATCCCCAAATCTATATTTAAAAGCAAATGCATCCATACATAGAAAACCAAGCAATACTGGTCACAATTAGCTCTTTACCATACAAAATTGATAGTATCAATCCTATCTAAGAACACACACAAAACTAAAAGAAATCGTATGCTACATGACTGTATCACAAAATAAAAAATTTCATATAGAGAATCTAGCATTGAAAGAGGGATTCATGTAATAAACAAAGACCCAACAATGTCAATTCACTGAACCAAATTTAATAATAATAATAATCATCATCATCATCAAAACCCCAGATTATAAACCAAATCCCATTAACCACCACAAACAAATCAGAAACCCTCTCATTCCCTCAAAAGGACAACAAAACAACATTCACTCACTGCTTTTTGATTAAATGATATCACAAATCAAACCAGATCCAAAAATCCTAATTTCATTGCCAAATCCACTAATAACTCGAATCCCTAACTGAACCCTAGAAGTAATTTTAGGGTTTCAATAAACAAACGAACTGACCTCTCCAGAAAACACCATCAAAATCAATCATTACTCCGATTACCACTCTTAACCTCCGCGGATCAATCCTTATTGTATCTCGCATTAATCTCCTACTCAAACACGCGATTTATTATTTTATTCTAATTTCAATTTTATTTTTAAATTTCCTAGTTGTTTTTCGGTTCCGAGCATAAAATACCACTTCGAATAATAAAAAAAAGTAAATTAAGAAAATAAATTAAATTAATATAAGTTAAAAATGGATAGCTGAAGTTGAGAGAGATTATTTTTTACCTATTAAGAGCTGCTTTTGAATCTAACAAATAGTGTAGAGAGAGAGAGGTTGGCTCTAGAGAGGGAGAGAGTAGAAACGCTTGAAAGCGAATGCAAAATATGAGAGGAGAGGTTGTGGTTATGGCTTTATATAGGAAATAACGAGACCCCTCTAACCGGCCGGTTTTTTCTCCGTTCACCGTTAATTTATTCCATTATACACCTGTTTTTTTATTATTTTTATTTATCATCCCAATGTAATCATATTTACAGAAACAGCCCTTGCTTTCCATCTCCTTGCTACGGATTGAGAATAGAGGAGAGCTAAGGATCAGATTTAATATGGGTATTCCGTAATTAACAATTTGGGTATTCCGTGTATAAACTTACACGGAAGAATCTTATGCTTCAGGCAATAATGGACGTCGATACAATGGCTGAGTGGGGCCTGGTGACTGCCACGTCTATGCAGTTGCACCCATGGGTCTGATTGGCTATTCTGTGTATTTTTTAAGTGTTAATGTGACACGTATTAGGATGAAAGTTTGGGTTTTTGTGTAATTAATGAGATTTTAAGGGTAATTCAGGAGTCTGATATAAAATAGGTGAATTGATAATAATAACCCACCTGCGCCGAAAGAAGAGAGAATGCACAGTCCTGTCATTTTGACGACTTAATCTTCGTAGGTCAGGAGTAAGGAGGTGTGTTTTTACGAAATTGCCATTTGGATCTGGGAGAGTGTAGTGCACGGTTGATTGGTGTGTGTGGGGAAGTATGACAGAAGCGTTAGATTTTTGTTCGTATTTTAGAAAATTGAGGTTCTTGTCGCTATACGCAACTTTTTGGTTACTTAGCGAATTTATTAAAAATAAAAAATTAACCAAGCATGTGTTTTGAGATTATTACGATTAAGGTAATGTTTGGCATGGTGATTATTTTTAAAATAATTTTTATTTTAAAATATATTAAAAAAAAAATTATATTTTAAATTTTATTTTTAATATTAGAATATCAAATATCAAGAAAAATTAATTTGAAATAAAAAAATTAATTATTAAAAAAAAAAAAAGACTCTCCCAAAATGCTGATCTAGATGGTAAAAACCAAGGTCGGGGCGTGAATAGATTTCCTGGGAACAATTAGAAAACCATAAAAAAAAAAAAATTGATTCTTAATGGATTATATGAAAATAGCAAAAATTAGGGACAAATATTGCATATTAGAAAACTTTGAGGAAACCATGGCCTGCTCCAGGCTGCAACCCGTGACAAAACAAAATATTCATTAAACATGATATTTTAAGTTTGAATTTCTTAATAAAGTAACATCTCTCGGAAAAACTTCAAATTAGATATGGGTTTCTACTATTGTTTGGCCTTTGATTGTTCCACTCTCTCTAGCAAAAACAAATTCCTTATCAAAATAAAGGAGTAAATTATAAAAGAAAAGGAATGTATAACCAGAAAGAGCAAGAGCTTAAGAGAGTATATTTTTTTAATATTGTGTGTGGTTGTGTTTTATTACTCGATAAACCAAAGTATTTATACACTTTAGTCATATAAATTACCTCATGTAACATGGGTATCATAGTCATTGGTGAGAAATGGTGGCATCATACTAACAAGATGTGTGTTGTACTTATATAGCTAATTGTAGGTGTTGCATTGACCTCTAGGAGATCATAACACTAAATTATGGTGTATACTAGTGATGGGCTCTTTAGAAATTTATGCGGGATTGGGATTTGATTTGTGGTGTGTTATTAGGATAAGGCACATAACTTATTAGACATGTCAATTCACTTGGGTGAAGGCTTATTATTGAATAGGGTTATCCATAACGGGTAAGGTTGTCTTTGATAGATAATTGAGTTGTCCCTAGTCTTTTAAACATTTATGTTTATGTTTAAAACACTTAACCAGAAGAAGGGAAAAAAAACATTTATTATTTTATGCATGTGATGTTGCCTTCACATGACTTTTGTTTTCCTAGATGCATACCTCGACTCCTTTTGTTAACATGTCATGCATAGGATATCAGAGTTTTAGCAAGCTGGGGAGGTTGGCTTTCTTATACCTTCTAAGGTGGAGAGCATTTTCACTTGCGATGGAGAATACTTTGTTATTATGAAAGTAGTTTCAAGATAAGAATTGTGCTACTAACAATGGAGAATCAATAGAAAAATATCCATGATAAATGTTTAGGGAGATTATTATTTAGAGATGTTGAGATTTTGTATGAAGATTTTTCATGAGTATTTTGTTTGAAGATATAGAGATTTAGTGTGGAGATCTTATTTAAAACTATGAAGATTTCATCGAAGATATAGAGATTTCATTTTAGAGATATTAAGATAAGCAATATCATGGAGAAAAACATATGGAGATTACTTAAAGAGGTAATATTGGTTTTTTTATTGAAAAGTTCAAAAGATTCTCTTACATAAATGAAGATACAATACTTGAAAACTATATGATCTCGGGTAATGCACCGTATGATATGACAACTTTTCTCCCTTTTTGGAATTAACTACTATAGTAAAAAAGGTGGGGTTTTCCCCCACCTCCTTTATTGTTCATATAAATAATGAAAAAAAGTGATAATTTTTTCTTTATTTTTTTAAATTCTATCTTCCAATTTTTTCTTCTTTCATTTGAATGCCGTTTGATTTTTTTTAATTTTATTCTTCAATATTTTAGTAATTTTGAATTGGTAATCATAATTTATTTTGATTTGTTTTCTATAAGATTATTACAGTTTTAAACAAACATCCTGAGATTTAGTTGATGTTTAATTTTGCAAACATTTAGTTTTATTAGAATATCATTAAATAAAATATATTTTAAAAAAACAAAGTTTTTAAACACGGTGAAATCCATGATTTGGGTTGCGAGTTTAACAAGTTAAACCGTGAAACTCGGGTTGATCTAATATGTTATCATCTCAATATTAAAAAAAATATCATCTTGAGATTATTTTTAAAGTTGAACCACACTTTTACCAATCGTTCGGGTTATCTTTGGACCCATCAAGTTGACTAAATCACGTAGAGACACCCAAGAATATTAGTTTTAAACTCGGGTTAGGCAAAAAATTAGGTCAAGAGGTTTCAAGGTTGACCCGCTCGGTTAAGTTTAATAACAATGTCAAATAATTCTTCTTTTTAAAAAAAATTCCATCTTCAATTTTTTTTTCTTGATTGAATCTTTTTTTGCCTTTTATATATATATATCATTCAATATTTGATTGATTTTGAATTGGTTTTTAAAATATGTTTTGGTTTGCTTTTTATGAGGTTATCGTAATCTCAAACAAATATTCTGATATTTGATTGATGCTCAATTTTGTGAAATCTATTTTTGTTATTATATCATTAAGTAAAAAACAGTTAAAAAATAGAGTTATTAAACCCAACGAAATCCATGATTTAAGTCGCGAGTTTGATGATTAAGTCGTGAAGCCTATGTAGATTTAATATGTTGTCGTCTTAATATCAAAAAAAAAAATATCATCTTAATTTTTTTAAGCCAAACCATTTTTTTTACCAATCATATAAGTTGTGTTTGGACTTATCAAGTCGATTGTATCACGTCGAGACAACTCTCACGTGAGTTAATTTTAAACTGGAGTGAAAGTCTCGATATAAACCAAGAAAAATACTATTTTAAGTAAATAAGAAATACACCTTTAATTACAATGTTCCACAATATAATATCTTCAATAAACAACCAAGCTTATCCAAATTCGAATTCTAACACCAACATATGATTGTTTTGTCTTCCATTAATTTAAATTAAATGATAAAACCATGATAAAAACACATGATCCCTAAGCCACTATTCCTACTCGTAAAGGCAAAATTGATAATTCTATGATACTTTTGAATATGTGATTAGAGGGTGTAAATGGAAGTATTGGGGAGCAATTTGAAGTATCCCCGAATTCCAAAAGCCCAGCTTTGGACAATCCCCCAAAATAATCCTCTTGCTTGTATCATGTAAGGTCATGAGAAAAAGATATAGGCAATTTTTATCGAATATCTATCAAATCTAGCAATTCAATCCCATTGTGTTTAATATTTACCAATATTTAAAAAATCAAGAAATAAATAAATAATTTTTCCAAAACGAAGATAAATTCTCAATTTTTTGAAGGAATGAAAAAAATATTATTTATAAAAAAATAAAACACAAAAAATCTTAAGAAATAAAAAAATAAACAACATTCAATTAGAGAATTTTTAATAATTAAAAGAACTAATTTCTTAAAAAAATTAAAATTTTGAATATTTTTAAGAGATAAAAATTGAAATTATTATATGAAAAACTTTCAAAAATATCTCAACTATCTTAGAATTTACTTTTTTAAAGAAAAATATAAATTTTATTCCTTAAACAGTTTTTCATATTTTTCTTTTTACTCTTTTTTATATAATTTTTTATTTCTTAAAAATTCTCGAAAAATTTAATCAGTAGACATCTTACATTTAATGAAAGTTACTTATACTAAATTGAATTGACTAAATCTTGCAAGCATAGGATAAAATCTAAGAGTTATTTGTGTGTCGGTGGGGGGGGGGGAATATTCTCCTTGCTTTCTATATCAAATTATTATTTTTTAGATATTTTTGTTTTTTTACAAGTAAAAGTATCTTTTAAATGTCACATTATATATATATATATAGTGGCTTATTATCGGTTTGGTTGATCAATATATTTTCCCCCTGTAAATTTCATTGTTCATAAACTTTAACTAGTATATTGGTATGTCATGAACCTTTTCTTGTTTATTTACTGGAAAATAATTTTTTTAAGTGGTTTTTATGAAAAGTAAATTCCTAAAAAGTTAATTATTTTTTTATGTTTGATAATGTCATGGAAAATAAGTTAGAAAAAACTTTTTATTATTTGACTATGCCATGAAAAATAAGCTGGAAAATTACTCATTAATGTTTTAATTTATTTTTCAAGTTTATTTAACATGTATAAAACATTAAATATAATTATTTTACCAGTTATAAGAAAAGAATGAGACATAAAAAGTATAATTGTAGAAAAGACAATTTATTATATCATTTATGTTAAAGTTCAATATCAACTAGGATTTAAGTTCATAGGAATTTAAATTTTGTAAAAATTCTAAAATTGTTAGAATTCTGCAATACTAGATCAATATTTATTAGAGTTTTATTATTGTTAGGAGTTAGCTAGTTGATTAGTTTTTATTTTAGTTAGAAAAAGATAAAAGTCATAGTCTAAGTAAGACTTGTAAAGCTATATATAGTCACCTTAAACATTCAGAATTACATAGAAAAAAGTATAAGAAAATAATAAAAATAAAGTAAGTTGTTGTGTTTTTTTAAAAGCAAAACTAACGTGAGTTTTGTTCAACAATTGGTATTAAAATCTATAAGTTAAAAAGGAGGACCAAGAGGTTGGAAAGAAGGAAAGGCGCACGCGAAGCAACATTATCTTTGGTATATCTCCTAAAACAGTGACAACAACAATAAGATTTATTTTCCAGAAGGTTGGAGAACAAACCCGAGGCAACAATAGCCTCATGTAGCAATGAAACAATCTAATAGTGACACTTGTTGTCCAACTGCTTATCCAGTAGACATGGCAGGAGTAGAACTCTCATGACAATCCAACAACAGATAACATTCATTACAGTAGCTTGTAGCATATGATCCAACAATAACAAGCAACATAGCAAGAAAATTAAGATAGTAGACTTCATCAGTTGAAAAACATGACATTAGCTGTAAGAACATAGATATGTGACAACAATAAAGAATCTTGCAGCAGCAAAACCACAACAAATACAATGATATAGAAATCAACAGTATTTTCCTTGTAATAAAATACAACAGAAGTAAGTTATTTTGATTAATTTCGGTAACAAAAATAGATAGAAAGGTCAACATCATGTGCAATAGAAACAAGTTAATAGTAGCACTTAGGAGTAGTTTATTTTATAGCAGTAAACATGAGAGATTTTTGAATTGTTAAAGGGATCAAAAAGCTTAACAATTAAAATTACAGTATATGGTTTACATGCATGATGCCTTATATGTAAGGTTAAGATATGTGAGAAGTAGTCAATGGTAGTAAAGACACACAACTAGCTAAAGATATGAAATGAGGTCTATGCAGGTGGAAGATTAAAGTCGGTAAGGAAATGTTTGCCTTGAAAACCACAATTAAAAATGATATGTTGGAGCACATTCAGGATACTACAATGCTAAAAGAAGCATGAGACACCATTGCTTGTCTCTTCTAAAAAAAAAATGATGTCAAATTTCAACTTCTTAAGAACAAGTTGTTGTCAATGACACAACAAGACATGATGATTCCTTAGTACTTTAAAAAGGTGAAATCAACACATTGAGAGATTTTAAAATTAGAACCTAAAGTAGCTATTGGTGAAACAAAGATGAAAAGAATAGTCATCTATGGTTTAAAATCTGAATATCAAAGTTTTGTTGTTGCAGTACAAGGATAGCCTACTCATCAATCATTAGTTAAGTTTGAAAATTTGCTTGCATGTCAATAAAATATAGCTAAGCAAATGAAAGAGTCTCGTTAAAAGGTGAAGATAAAGCACTTTACATCAATAATAACAGGAGTAAGCAGTGGCATACTCACATAGATAGAAACCATAATTGATGCATTGATGGTGAATTCAGTAAGGATGGTGAAATGAAAAGGAATTATCAAAAGAAATAAAGCTTTCATAAAAAAAGAGCTTTAAAGAATTATGGTAATAACAAAAGATTTGAAGGCATATATCATAATTATGGAAAAAATAGTCACATGAAGAAACATTTTTGGTTTAAGAAGCCAACAAAAAAACAATGCTATTATTTCAAGTTCAAAAAAACAAGTTGAAGATGAATGGGATGCTGAGACATTATTTGCTATAAAAGAGGAATAACCAGCATTTACAACAACAAATAAAGATCAAATCAATCATGAGAGTGATTGTGTTTTTTTACTTCGAGTGTTTTAATCACATAACATGTGATAAACAAATGCTACAACATCTGACATAGTATTAAAAAAAATTGTGTAGTGGTGACAACTGATAACTCAAGATTACCAATAGCCTATATTAGTAAGACAACAATCACGCTTTATTGTAACTCTAATCAAGTACATCTTTGAGATGTTAATCATGTCTCAAGTAGAAAGAAAATTTTATGTTTGTAGCACAATTAATATCATCATACTATTATGTCTTATTTGGTCTCGATGATGTTAAAGTATACTAGGATTGTGATTTTAACCAAGATTATGACCATAATCTTGATCATGATGACGAGCCAGATTAATAACTAAAATTCTCTTGTAGTAATGCTTAGAAAGAGGAGGTCCCATTACAAGTTCAAGTTAAAAAATCTTTTGTTCTATATAAAGAAAAAGATGTTGAAAAAGATTAAAAAAAAAGAAGATCTTATTGATTTTGATGATTTTGATAAGCCTGAAGTGTTTAGAGCATTTATTAGAAGGATGTCTGTATGTAATGAAGGTGTCTCACCATGTTATATATAAGAAAGTAATAATAAGTATGATCCTAATGAAAAAGATAATTCTGAATCTCCAATGTCTTTAGAGAACTATTTAAATAATATACAAGAGAAAAAGTTGGATACAAAGCTAGAACAATCATCTACAAAGATGGATGTTGTTATTTCAACTAAAAAAATTATTCAGGAGAGCTATTCTCCTAGGAGAAGAGTTTCAGTGGTTAGAGACTTTCCTTCATTTTGTGGATCCAATGCTCCATCTCTAAATAATAAATAAGTTAATGTGCAACAAAAATGTTTGGGTCAACAAAAGTTTAAAGAAAAATTAATGGCTAATGATGTTAAGGGTAAAAGCTCCAAGAGAAAGAATTCAGATCTTTATGGTGTCACTCTTATTGAAGAGGCAGAACTGAAAAATTCAATTGATAACATTGGAGGTAACTTACAAGAATTTAAAGACGGGTAAGCTTGAAAGTCAATTATAGTTGGAAAAACTACGAATCCAGTTGAAGGTTTAGAAAAACTAACATGGTTTGGAAAAATACAATTGATGTTGAGCTTAATGGTGAAACTACCTTTATCAATTTCAAAGAAATCCATGTTTGGTAATGATGGAATACATACGACATCAACATTGTTGAGGAAGGACATCATAAAGAGAAGGAAAAGATGAAAAAATAATGACAATTGATATTTAGAGGAAGTGTTAGAGTTCATTATCAACTAGGATTTAGGTTCATAAGAATTTATAGTTTGCAAGAGTTCTAAGATTGTTAAAATTCTACAAAACTAGATCAATTTCTATTAGAGTTTTATTATTGTTAGGAGTTAGCCAATTAATTAGTTTTATTTTAATACGATAAGGATAAATCTTAATTAGATAAGGAAAGTCTTAGTCTATGTAAAACTTTCAAAGCTATATATAGCCACCTTAAACATTCAGAATTATATATAAGAAAACATAAGAAAGTCTTAGCCACCTACGGTCCTGTTTGTTTTTGAGTTTCAAAAGCGTTTTTGAAAAAATTTGAAATTTTTTTATTTTTTTCTTTACTTCAAATTAATATTTTTTTGGTATTTTTAGATCATTTTGGTGCGCTGATTAAAAATGATTTTTAAAAAAGAAAAAAAATTATTTTGATATATTTCTAAGTGAAAAGCAGTTTGAAAACCAACATGAGTTTTGTTCAACAATATATTTATATATTATTTATTTTATAAAATATAACTATACATGTAATATAAATATAAATATAATATTATAGACATATAACCATTTCTTGGTGTTTGGAGAACATTCAAAAATAAACTTCTTTTCTAGGGTACCCTAATTTTATATATAACACAATTTATATGATTTAAAATGTATGATTATTATATAATAAAACATGTTTTATATTCAAAAGTATTTTCTAACAGTAATATCTAAATTAAAGTATTTATATGCACTGATATATCAAATTAATATAATTTATATTATATATTAATATATCCTAACATATTATTTCCTACATAAATATATTAGTAATTGATTATTTTCTAATAATATTATATTTTAAATTATATATATAATAAAATATCGTACTATAGTTTTTAATTTTTCATGGAAAGTGTTTTCCAATATCTTAAACAGTAAAATATTTTTCTCCATCTAAAGTTGATATATATATATTTTTTTATCTTAAAATGAATTTCATTAATAAGTTTTCCGCAATATAGTCAAAAATAAAAATAAAATCAGAAAACTTTCTTATTGTTTATGTGGATGATGAACATTTTTTTTAAGCAGACAAGGCAAATTGGTTTTAACTTTTAACTGATAATAGGGTTTTTAGTGAGAAAGTTTTTAAACGTAAAGAAGGGTAGCTGGTGATTGGTGAACACAACACAAACGGAAATTTAAGCTGTCGGCATGACCAAACTACCATAATATTGTTTGGTGGTGGCTCTCTCTTGTTGGTAAGCATTTACTAATTAAAAGGGTTTCACACGCAACAATAAAATACTAATAATGGGGAGGAGAACCCTAGTTCAGGAGGCCCTTAACCTCCTCAGCTTAAGTCGGACGAGTTGACTCAGTCAGCCATTACAGTTTGTGAAGTCACTCTACGTGGATCTTGGAAATGGGAGTTGTGTAAGGCATCCACTAATTCCTTGGCTTCTATTAGTGTGTTCCGAGAGGTCAAGCTTAACGAAGACTTTCTGAATTTCTTAAAGGTCAAATTCATGTGGAGAATGATCGTTGGTTGAAGTTTGAATAACAAAAATCAAAATGGGAATGAAAATTCTACTCAAAATAGTCATGCTTTTATTTTTTCATTCAAAAGTTATCTCATATAGAGATTAGTTAGTACCATAAATATATTTGTTTTTGTATTTTAAAAGTTTTTTTTATAAAAATTTAAATTTTTTTAATTTTTTTCAAATTAATTTTTATGGTGAAATAATTTTTTAAAAAATAAAAAAATTATTTTGATATATTTTTAAATAAAAAGTACTTTTAAAAACAAGCTACTACCACAATTATATATTGTAACACTGTTTTTCTTTTCTATTATTGTTCTTACTTCCTCTCTTCTTTGCATGACCATATATTATTACTTCTAGCTAGCTAAAATATATCATTAAAGGTGGTTCGGTATAATTGTGACTGTAATTGCTGTAGCCATGGGTGTGATTGTAAAAGTGTTTGATAAAACATGCATGATGTTAAAATATTTTCTTGTCAATCACTATTAAAAGAAAACTTCTTTCATTTTATAACTTCTTACTTTTGATTATCCCTATGGTTTTCAGAAGCTGACCACGCATTATTTTTCATTAATTTAACAAAAAAATAAACTAGAGAAAGAGAGCCAAAAACCAATGATTTCTCAAGTGAGCTCTAAACGGATATCTCCTTGACGAACATTTCAGGTTTTATTATTAAAAATCATGCAATAGATTTCGTTGTTTCTTCATGTGAGTAATTGATTAGACCATAGTTTTCAGATCCGGCCTCGTGGCCGGCCCGGTTCAAGGTCCGGGTCCCGGGTTTTGACCAGATCACCCGGGTCAAAAAAAATTTTAAATCAAAACGATGTCGTTTTAGTAAAAAAAAAAAATAAAAGTCAATGGATCGTAATCGGGTTTTTGACCGGGTCACGCCGAGTTTTTTATTCCCTTATTTTTTTTCAACCCGACCTGGCTCCAACCCCGAGTCAGCTGAGTCCCGGGTAGACCCGCCGGGGCAGACTTCAAAACTATGGATTAGACATTAGAAAAGAGAAAAAGCTTTGTTCATTTATTATTTTATACACTATATATACAAGCCAATCACACAAGTGACAAGAAGAAACGTGGAAGAATTAAACATGTACAGATCATGAAATAGACTTGAGGATGTAATGGCATAAAAAGTAACTTCTTCTCCGCATAAAACAACGGGATCCCAGTAGTTAGGGTGAATGAAAAGTTGTGATAAAGGAAGAGTTGTGTTATTCTAAAACAAGTAATGTTGATTTAACTCTTTCTTTTTGTAAAGGTATATGTTTGTTTATTTTAAATAAAAAATAATATTAATTTAATCTCACAAATTGCTTATAAAAAAAGATAACTATTGCATGAATTTTGTTATACAACCACTTACCATTGGTTTTTAACCCAAGATCTCTAGAAAGAAAACACACCCACTTACCATTGGGCTGCTACATCACTTATGATATGAATATGCATTGATGAATAGTTAAATATTATCAACATCTGTGATAGTAAATGGAAAAAGGATGAAACTGTCTAGAAAGAATCTGTTGATGCTCAGCTATGATTTTTGTTATACTTTTCTAATATGATATATATTTGTAAAGTTAATCCTGTTATTGTGATAAATGATGGTTGAAACTAATGTTAACAACAATAATGCATTGGTTACCCTGAGAGTCCCTGCTATCCTAGTTACCCCGTTGGTTAACCGCGCTTCTCATGGAGAAAAGCTTGACAAATTAAGTGGTGTGAATTTCTAGCTTATTTATTAGAAAATGAACCTCAAAGCTTTAAAGAAGCAATGTCAACCCCGGAAGCACCATTCTAGAAAGATGCTAGAAATATTGAGATAGAATCCATCATGTAAAATATGGGAACCGATGGATCTTCCTCTTGGGAATAAACCATTAGGGTGAAAATAGATATTCAAAAGGAAAAAGGTTGATGGATCTATTGATAAATATAAAGTCAGACTTGTAGTAAAAGGTTACAAGCAAAAGGAAAGTATGGACTCCTTTGATACATACTCACCAATTACAAGAATAATATCCATTCGTATGTTAATTGCTATAGTTGCCCTTGATAATCTTGAGATACATCAAATAGATGTTAAAACTGCTTTTCTAAATGAATACTTAGATGAAGAAATCTATATAGAACAACTTGAAGGATTTAAGGTTTCAGGACATGGAAGAAATATGTGTAAACTTGTTAAATCTTTGCATAGTTTGAAACAAGCACCAAAATTATAGCATGAGAAATTTGACTAAAATTTTTCCAAGCATATTTTTCATAAAAAAAAAACAAAAATTGCATCTTTTCATGTTTTAAAAAAATAAAAAATACATATCGTAACCAGTTTATGGTTATCCATTAGGATTTGGCCAACATGTCAAAAATCTTTTTCCAATCTTTTTTTAGGATCCAGATGTAGACTTTAATATTTGTGAGGTGTAAAATTACACGATAAAGTACACCCTCAAGTATTAAAGATACAAGGTGTAAAAATGCGATGTTAAAATTCAGACTTTAGAACAGTTAGGATTTAACCCGATAAGGTAGAGACTCTCTCATGAAGAGAGATCTGCCTTGAGCCTTAGAAAAGACCAACGAATAGAAACCAGACTTAGAAAAAACAATCAAACAACAATGCAGCTTACCTTAGGTAGGGTGTACTGGGGGTGATGCGTCTTCCCCTTGCACAACCAGTCCCTTACCCAGACTTTTGCAGACCATAGGTTCCTAGTGACCATAATACTAGGTGGCGACTCCTAAAAATTAATCATAATTTTATGATTAAATCCAAAAACTCTTCCCAACATACAACACCTCACACAGGAGGCACGACAAGAGAACCTCTGTCGTCGCCAGATGACGTCGCCCCCGCAACAAAGGTTGTTATTGGTAGAAGGTTAAGTCTTGAAGAGACTGGTTTTAAGGTGGTGAGACTGCTAAAGAGGATTCTCGTCATTCCATCAGACATGTTAATAATGTTTAATGAGAGTTATAAACTCTATTTGGCCTTAACTTGATAAATGACCTTTAATGTAAGGAGCTTTATTGTTTCTCCTTTAGTTTGCTTTTATGACTATTGTTCCTAACACTTGTTTAATCAAGTGGATAGCCTAAAACAGGAGATCATTGAGGCAAAGACCATTCAAAACAGTCTAAGGACTGAGTTTCTCGCTGACAGGGAGGGAGCCTATAGTTCTTAGGCATAGTTGAAGGCTTTGAAGAACTCTCTTAGAGAGTTCCAAGAAAAATTTGAAGGGTCTACAACTATGTCCAAGATGGTTAAGGACAAGATTTTCCTTGCCATGTCCAACATGTATTTCTCTAATTAATAAAGGGGAATGTATATGGACATTAGTGTTTCCTTCCATCGAGTCCCAATGCTTGATTTTGCAGATGTGTTTCTTGTTAGGGCCACTATTTCCTAACATAGAGAATATCTAGCTAAGGAGCCTAGGCTGGATATCTAAGCCTTCACTCGTCTTCTTCCCTCATTTAAACAACCCCGATCTTGTTGGGTTTATCTATGTAATATTTTTGCATTATAAAATTTTGTTTTTACTTTTCATTTCTACATTGACTTATGTAGTCTATATGGATTTAACACCCATAGTAAAAAGAGGTCCAAGGCCCCTATAAAAAGTCTTAAGATTTTGTATAGGTCCAATGCTTATACTTAGAAAAATATTGAAGGAATTCCCTAGACAATCTGTCTGGGTCCTACACCCATAGTGAAAAATTCCATGCAGGGTCTAAAAGCCTTAGAAAATTGTTGAAAATTTTGTATTGGTCCAACACCCATACTTAGAAAAATATTTATCAAATTCTGGCAAGAATTGATTTTTGAATCTTGCCTAGCCTTAATAGGATTTGCCCTCTACTTGGAATCAAGAAGAGATCTAGGTTGCAAGTATATTTGTATATTCCCAACAAATAATTGAGTTTCTCCTAGAATCACATGGAGATCGGTGTTATTGCACTGTAGAGATGGAGTAAAATCCTTTAGAATTGTTGAGGTCTTGTCAATCCCATCCTTAGAGAGTGTGTAATCGCACTTGAGAGATCATGCCAATCATTTCCAAGGTAAACTATGTAATCACACAAGGGAGACTGACTCTATCCTTTCCAAGATAAATTATGCAACTGCACTAAGAATAATGAGTCCATCCTATTCCTATCGTTGGAAGCCTATAGGCTATTACTCTCGTGATATGTTTCGGGCAACGGAAAAACAATCAGATTCGGATTCTGATGTAAAATGTGCAACTGTCTAGTTTTATGACAACAATCATAATTCTCAATCTGATCATTAGATCAGGCTAAAATTTTATGTGGAGTCTCCTCACATATTATACCACCTTGGGTTAAAATTTCAGGTCAATCAGAGTTCGAAAAGGCATAGAAATATTGGTTAAAAAAGGTTGTATGAATTTTGTTATTTATTTCCTTTTGACTTGTGGACTTCCTATTGGGCTAGGATTCTTTTCCTATAAAGATGTGGCAGCTGGTTTTGAAAATTTCCTAGTCTTACAATGATATTTAATGGGTAATAACATAGTTTCCATGTGTGACATAGACTCCATATTAATGTGGAATTCTTACGGTGTATGGAAACAATTATTCTATTTTTATTATAGTAGGAATGTATCATTAACTAAGTTTTCAAGTTAGCTAAGAATACTTTACAAGCAAGGAAACTAAAGGGGAGGCAACTTCAGATTTGATTCTCCTAGCTTGTATGAGACTTTTAAAGGGTAGCAAATCTAATCCTATTATATTTAAGATATTAAATTTAGATTTATTATTATTATTATTATTATTATTATTATTATTATTATCTTCTTAGTTTAGGGTTTATTTATATTATTTAGGTTTAATTGGAAGTGAGCAACATATAAGTCCACATAAGGAGTCCATTAAGGTTTGTTCTAGTCTAGAGTCAGTATAAATAAAGGTATAACCAGACATGTAAGTTAGACAATTCAGATTAATAAAACTTTTTATTTGCCGCACTTTGTGTGTGTATTGGTAAGATACTCTCATTTCCTTGGTTCTCTAAAGAACTGAAAAATGACTTATCGAATAACAACTGACTTCATAACGTCATCCTTATACTTCTCGTTCGTGAATCAATATTCATTGGCCGGGAGTTTCTGTTTCTAATAGTGTTGGTGCCTACGTACAAGTTATATTTGTGTCACACTCCTATCAAACTTGATTTACTTGGCTTTCTGGGAATTAGTATCTTTGCACGTGGGTTGCTTGACCACGTGTTCAAGAGGTTCGCATCATCTGGGGAGATCATATCAATTCCTGTTGTTGAGGCAATGTTTATCCCATCCATAATAAATTGTGTAAATGCACTACGAACACCATATCAATCCCTTCAAAGATAAACTATGCAATCACACTAGAAAGACTAAGTTGATCCCTTCTAAGATAAAATTATACAATCACACTAAAAATAATAAGTCTATTCCATTTGTGAAAGGTTGTGGGTTGTTGCCCTAGGTAGATCATGTCAATCCCCATTATTGAGACAATATTTATCTTATAATTGGAGAATTGTGCAATTGTACTAGGGAGACCATATCAATTATTTCCAAGATAAATTATGCAATTACACTAGGAAGAATGACTTTATCCCATCCTTAAGAGATTGTAGGTTGTCGCCCTAAACAGATCGTGTCAATCCCCATTACTGATGTAGTATCTATCCTATTTTTAAAGAATTATACAATCGTACTAAAGAGACCATGACAACCCCTTCCAAGGTAAATTGTGCAATCACACTATAAATATTGAGTTAATCCATTCCAAGGTAAGTTATGCAATCATACTAGAAATAATGAGTCCATTCCATCCTTGAAAGGTTATGGGTTGTTGCCCTTAAGCATCACTTTGAGAAAAACAAAAACATCGATAATTTGAACAAGTTAATCCATACATAAGAAACTTACATTTTTACTCAATGCCTATAATGTAATTTTTTTTTTTTTTGCTCTTTAAGGTATAATCAACTTGATGACTTAGGCATTCAATTTCTGTTAAGATTATGATCTCAGTTTCATAGGTGAAGAGAAAATAGAGTTTCTCTAAAAGATATCTTTTGGGTAGTTGACTCTTTTTCCCTTAAATAGTTGCTAAAAAGACTTCATAAATTTTATGGTTTGAACTGACTCTTTATTTTCACTTATAGGAATACTTTTAATCTCTTGAGGTTTCAACGACATTCATAAGGTCGATTAAAACATGTAGCCTGAATTTGCTTGTCTAACCAAGTTCATGGGAAAAATAAAAGAGATCATATTTTGACTTAAGTAGCAAAAATGTTGCATAACCTTTTGATTTTGTTGCAAACAATGCACATCCAATATTTACGATAGATCATACTTCTCATACTGATTTAGAACATTCCTAATCATTAAAGTAGTCTCTTCTACTGATGAACCTTATTAGTATCATTAATAGAATCATAAGAATGAACATCATCCTCCTGACTAAGTGATGTCATAGCTTTGTGGAGCTCTTTTTGGCTAGTATACTAATGATTAAAAGCGATATAAATTTAACAGAGGCCATTAAAAACCATGATAGAGATTGGTTCCTGATTACTATATCAGGCTCGTTGAGCCTGATGATTCTCTTGACTGATTAGGACCACCTCAATGAGAAGTCAGACTTGGTTGAAAAACTATTAATGTTCTAATAGAATAGTTGTGCCAACAACCTTAGAGAGGTCTGTGACACATCCCATTCTAGCTGTGTCTTGATTATATGTCATTAATAGGGATAAAGGATGTCAAAAACCACTTTAGAAAGAATAATTGATGGCTTTCTGACCATTCCCTACAAACGATGCTATTGATGATGTCTTAAAAAAAATCCAAGTAGCTTAAGAACAAGGCTTACAAGTTAGATAATTAGTTAATCTCTTGGTTCTAGCAATCTGATCCATTCTTCCTAGCTAAAATGGATAATACCTGATGTTTGGTAAGCTAAGCTAGTCGATGGTTAATACTTGTAAAATGTCATCTTTTATGGATATAACGACTCCCCGATACTTAAATAAGTATTTTTTATAGAGAAAATGTAATAATATTTTAGAAAGAGATTCTAAAAATAAATATGTAATAAAGAATGAAGATTATAAACCCTTCTTCCTTGAAGGATTTATAGGGTCTTTATAGCCCATAAAGAGGGAATGAAGGGTTATCTTGCCCTAATAGCATTAACAAGGAAAAATATCTCTGACATATTCATTAAAGAGGGATAAATACCTCTTACCCATCATTAATAAGGGACAAATATCCCTTACATATCATTAATGAGAGATAAATGACATGTTCTTTTGAAAACTTTTATACACTTAGGAATGTAAAGAGATGAGTACCCTTGACCTTAACATTTTATATTAATGGTCATGAGGAAAAAAAATAAACGAAGTCTTGTAGCCCAATAGAGGGCTTAGAAAGATTATCAGTTTTACATATGTCTAGGCTTGGTGAGACACTGAGCTTAGGGATGATGAGTTTGGCTGCCTTCTAGACCTACATGTATATGGGCTCAGCACATAGTATAAGCTCAGTGATGTTGGGTTTGACAACTCGTCAGACCCACATGTACTTAGGCTCAACGTATAGTCTGAGTCCAGGGATGTTAGGTCTGCCAGCTTGCCAAAACCATATATACTAGGGCTTAGTGCGTAGCTGGAACATAAGGATGTTGGGTTTGACAACTCGCTAAACGTGATGTACTTGAGCTCAGCACATAGATGAGCCTAAGGATGTTGGGCTAAGCATCTTGTCAGACCCACATGTATTTGGGTTCAGTGCATAATTGAGTCCAAGGATGTTGGGTCATTACCCTGCCTTTGGTATTTTTTAAACATGGATTTAAGTTAAAACAAAATAACATGTATAAAACACATTGATCCATCACTTGCATCTGTTGATATCAATGCATGTGGGTTTTTATTCTTCATAAAGTTTTACTATTTATAGTGTTAGGATTCTGTCATGTAAACAATGTTGTTTTGTAAACTTTTTCATGTTATATAATCAACATCTACTTATGCATTATATACTTTATTATGGCTGAGTGAAAGTCGACTTACGAAGTCAAATGTTGAGTTGACTTCCCATGGGAGTTTATGGCTTTTTCAATATGACTTCAATTTTTTTTTCTAATGAATATTTTGGCTAAAACTTATTTATTGGAGTTCTATTTATTAAAGTTTCCTTTAGGCAGTTTATTGGTGTTGGACCCTATGAGTTATTTCATACTATCCTCCAAATGCTATTGAATACATATTTTAGGATCTTAAACCAAGGTAACTTCATAAATCTTTATATTGATGATGGATAACAATTGCATTTACTGTGGAAAAGAGAAAATTGGTTGATACATTTTTTACATGTTTATCTCGAGATTAAAGAACAAACAAAGTGGATATGTTTATATTCTTGATGCTTGATGCATTCTTGTATTTTTCTAGAGTATATTGAACATTGACTTATTAAGATGATTACTAGCCTCTGCCCTTGTTTGTAAGTGATTAGTACTTAAAAGTGCATTTTATCAAGGTTTTATATCATTATTTTGCACTTGAAGTGTTAATAACTCCTTAACTAAAGCATGTTTTATAATATCATGTCTAATACTATTAGATACCTTTAATTTATGGTAAATGCTCATTTTAAATGCAGGCCTATCACATAAATCAAAGGATTGATTGATGAGTTCAACTACTGAAATTGAGAAGACAAAGAGAGAGTTAAGCTTAGAAAAGAGATGTTGGTTCAGTCAAAACTGGAACATTGTTCAGTCATTGGGTCATATCTTGAGCTGTAGCTCTTGGATTTCAATTTGGTTTATATGGCTAGAAAGCTAAGACATAGGCCTAAAACATTCATGGGAGTCCAAGACTCAATTCTGTTGTTTGAAAGTTCAAATCTTAGCAAAAACGGAGAAGTCAGAATCTATCTTGCAGCCCAGACACTGTTCAGTGTTCAACCCATATCTCGAGTTCTAGAAGTCCAAATGTATCGATTCTTTTTTTGTTGGAAAGCTGAGACAATTTCCTAGAACTTTCATACGGATAATCTATTCAAATTCTGACATTAGCAATGATGTTTTGTTCAAACAAGAAGATAAGGATTGTCACCAAGTCAAGATGTGGCCATCCACTCAACAATTAGTCATCAAATCAATAGTTCCAAATTTTAGCCTATAAAAGGAGGCATTTGCCATGCATTTTGGCATCTTGGTTTTCAGATCAAGATCATGTTCTTGCTCTCTCTCTTTATATTTTTGTAATGCTTAAGTTTTGCTTATATTAATATCTTGTTTATGCTTTTCATTTCATTTCCTTTACTTAGTTAACTTATATCTTATTTATGTTCTTATCTTGTTTATTTATGTTTCTCTTTTTCATTATGTTTAGCTAAGTTTATTATGTAAAGGTGAAAATGTTACTTTTTTTTTTGGATTCGAGGAAACCCCACCCCCCGGAAAGCGCACTTTGTGGGCCTAGGTGAGCGAGTAAAACTCCGGTTGTCCTAGGCTCTTACAAGAGATGCACGCCCTGACTCGAACTCGAGACCTGCTGTGTATATCTCAAGCCCTTTGCCATCACGCCACGCCCCTTGGGGACGTGAAAAGGTTACACTAATGGTGTAAGAATAAGTATAGTATAAACTCAACATGGATCTTAATGTTTGATACTAACTTGTTTTGTATTTGTTATCTGATTCACTCTTAATACTTTGCTTGTAAACTGCTGTGTAGATCTCAAGCCCTTTGCCATCACGCCACGCCCCTTGGGGACGTGAAAAGGTTACACTAATGGTGTAAGAATAAGTATAGTATAAACTCAACATGGACATTAATGTTTGATACTAACATGTTTTGTATTTGTTATCTTATTCACTCTTAATACTTTGCTTGTTAAATGGTTAATCTAGATTTATGTTGTATAACCCTTGGTACAACAAATACTTGGCACTTTCATA